>Ga0302303_10000031_pt1 | contig 180508 bp, 170 predicted proteins | sample III_Palsa_E2_1_FD_194542 | JGI IMG/M metagenome (GOLD analysis project Ga0302303, IMG submission 194542) | Peat permafrost microbial communities from Stordalen Mire near Abisko, Sweden - III_Palsa_E2_1 | ecosystem: Environmental > Terrestrial > Soil > Palsa > Peat permafrost | place: Sweden... | reverse complement strand
CGTTTTTGAAGCGCCTGCACCTGGTCATCAGGCAGACCACGGCTTGCTGCCTGCTGCAATAGCTGGTTATCGCTGATATTCGCTGCCGAAGCTTGCTGTAACATCTGACGGATCTGCGCATCGCTCAGGTCACTCACGTTTACATTCGATAAGTTCTGCGGTATACTCTGTGATCCTAAACTCCCCGTTTGTCCTTTTACCCCGAGTGATACCAGTGTTAAGCTTATTAATATGGTTATGTACAGTAGTTGTTTGAGTTGTTTCATAAGTGGTTTCACTTTCAACATTGAATATTATAAACTTTGGTATTTCTTAACTAATATCCAAAGTTTGAATAAAACGTTTTTTTTGCTATTAATACTTTAAAGGACTTCCTGAAGCTCTCTGCTTCAATCGTTAATCAAAATAATAAGTTAAGTTTAAGCGTGCGTTTAAGCTAAATATATTACTAGGCAGATATTCATAATTAAAGGTAAAAACAGGAACAACGCGTGCTGAAATCAGATATTTTTTAAATTTAAAATTTGCGTAAAATGTATTCGAAAGATCTACCCACTGCGCCCCGAAACGATCTTTTACTGCATTAGTATAATCAGCATACGCATTGTAATATAAGTCATTATCGTGTACATACCTCTCCAGTTGTATTCCAAAAGAATTTAAATTCTTGGTATAACTTATATCTAACATTAAACTATTGCTACCAGGACCAATACCGGCACCTAAATATCTTCCCTCATTAGTGTAACCGTCTGCCGGCGCCTGTGCATTATGTACATACCACGATGGTTCAGGCCTCAACAAAAAGGTATCAGGTAATTGTAAATGGGTTAATTCCAATTTCACTTGTATATATTGCTGATTAGTGAGGCTGAACAACCTTGATCCGCCAAAAGTATATGCAGAAGAATGTTCGGGCTCCAAAAAGAAATCAGTGAGATTGGCGGCCTGATCATTTCGTGCAAATTCAAAATAAATTTCGGCATTATATTTAGGTAAAACCTGGCGTACATAAGTAGAATATGCAAAATCCTGCCCATCGCCACCAGAGAGGTCATTTGAACTGGCACTTGAAGGAGAAAATACTGGAAGAAGACGTTTAAACAAGCCGGTTTCATAAAAGGAAGCACTCATATCCCTATAGTCGTATCCAGAAGCTCCAACATATAATCCCTGAATCCATTTTGGTTGCCAGTTGGCAGTAAATCCTGAAATGTAACGACTAATTTCAGGTTTAGGAATATAATATCCCGGATCATAAACTAACTTGCCCGGATCATATGGAAGATAGCCTGATTGTTTTAAAACACCGCCGATTACCTGCCACTCAAATGATCCTATTGCTGATTTAATCGGATTAGCAGAATTAAATGTCCAATGTAAAAAGCCAGGTGCAGAATTACTCATCATTATTGAATTTTGCACACCCGGTCCCCACCATATATTTTCGGAAGAAACGCCTAATTCTACATCCTTAAATACCAGTGTTATTTTTGATTGTCCAAAATCTGCATGACTGATACCATATGGGCCAAATCTTTCAGGGGCATCAATACCGTTTATAATACTAAAAAAAGCAGGAATAAGATTTGATTTATAATTTGCCTGCACATTAGCAAACGTCAAAAACGGACTATTTTCGGCATGAACCAGTTCTGGTTTAAATTGAACACGGAGGATGCCCGCTTTTACATATACACCGCCCGTTACCATTGTTTGGTAACCAACATTTGGATAAAGCGGCCCATTATTATAACCGTAGGGAAGCTTCGAATTATAATCACTCAGCCAGCTAAATGGGAGCGCCCTGATTATCACCTGAGCACCAAAAAGCTTTAAGTGGGGAACCAGGTTCGAACTTCCAACCATATTGCGCAAAACTGAATCTCCATTACTGTTAAAAGGGCTATTTACGGGACGCAGGCAAAATGATGACAAATCGTCACTTATTCCTAAAAGCTGATTTTTTCTGGCCAGGGTTTCTGCATAGTCTCCAACCGGGATGGTTTGAGAAAAGCATTTGACCGAAAATAATACAAACAGGCAAATTAATGCATAAATATTTTTCATAGGCGGCAATCTAAAAATTCATTTTTTTTTAAAATCGGTTAATAAAGTATTTATACTTTAAGTTAACCGGCATTTAAATCAACAATTATACTTATTTTTTTGATATCTTAGTTTGTTAAAAGCGTTCAGTAAACACCAATCAACCTAAAAAATACTACTAAGAGAGCTATTATTCAATTATTTATCAGAATTCAAACAGAGAATATTATTTATTATTTAAATTAATTCGCATTTCCTGTTACATTTTCAACGAATGAGATAAACTCTTTCCTAAAACGTTCAGTTGAAAATGTCGAAGCATGTTTGGCAATTTCAATGTAGTTAAAGTCGCCAACATTCTTTTCGAAAACACATACCGCATTTTTTATTGCTTCAGTAGACTGCTCATAGAAAAACACGCCTGTTTTACCATTAATAACCGTTTCAGTACTTCCACCTTTGCCAAAAGCTATTACGGGTGTTCCGCAGGCCTGCGCTTCTACCGAAATGATACCAAAATCCTCTTCCGCAGCAAATACAAATGCTTTTGCTTTCGACAAATAGTACTTTAATACTTCAAAAGGTTGGTAGCCCATCAGCGTAACATTAGGCGAAGCCATTTTTCTTATTCGCTTAAAATCAGGGCCATCTCCAATAACAATTAGTTTTTTATCGGGCATCAATTTAAAAGCCTCAACAATAACATCTATCTTTTTGTAGGGTACAAACCTTGAACAGGTAACATAAAAGTCCTCTTTTTGTTGAATAGCTTCAAATTGCTCAACTGCGACATTGGGATAAATAACATTACTTTCCCTATTATAAATCTTTTTTATCCTCTTACTAATGTATTCCGAATTAGCTATAAAATAATCTACACGATTAGAACTGATAATATCCCATTGTCTTATTCTATGTAAAAAATATTTAACCAATATGCCTTTTAAGCCCTTGTTAAGTCCTGTTCCTTTCAGGTACTCATAATGCAAGTCCCATGCATAACGAATTGGAGAATGACAATAACAAATATGAATTTGGCTGGCATTCACCAATACACCCTTTGCTACGGCATGTGATGATGATATTATTAAATCATATTCCGAAAGGTCAAATTGCTCTATAGCCAAAGTAAAAAGTGGCAAATATGATCTGTATTTTGTTTTTGAAAATATTAACTTTTGGATAAAAGAAGTTGTAATCCGCCGCGAGTTAAGCGAAAGATTCGAGATGGTATCTTCTTTAGCAACTAAAGTGTAAATATCGGCTTCCGGAAATAAAGATGTTATTTCTCTGAAAACCTTTTCAGAGCCGCCAATAACTGTTAACCATTCATGTACTAATGCTACTTTCACAGTTATATTTATATATTATATGGTAAGATCAATTGGATATTGATACAATTTATTGTTAATTTATAAGCCACGCAATTAATGATTAAAGCAATTAATAATCAGTTTTTTGATTGATTATTCCCAATATGACTTATGCATTGATACCTTTTTCAACATATCGGGTGGCATTTTTTTGTAATATTTGCCGAATTTATACCCTAGCCATTTCGCTCCCAGAGAGGTAACAGATTTTAAGATACTTTTGAAGTCGTTTTTAAACACATATTTCAATTCAGATTTTAAAAACTTAATACCTTCACCTGTAGGTTTACCAAATTTCTCTATAAGCCACTTATTTTGTTCATGGAAAACTCTAGTGTCAAAATAGCGTTTAAACTCTTCGCTAAGCGTATAACTATGCGAATGATATACCGTGGCATCAGCCACATAAGCTTTTTTAAAGCCGGCGATGAGCATTTTAGCCGCTACAATAGCGTCTTCACCCATAATAGAATCTAATGGAAACCCTCCTACACTATCTAATACACTTTTACGATAGGCAGCAAACGAATCAGAACTAAAAAAAATCTTGAAACCGAAACGCTTCAAATCATCTAACGATAACACATCCGACACAGAAGGGTAGTTGAATAATCTGGCATGAATTTCAAGTGGTTTGGCATTTATGTGGGGCAATTGCCTTCCGTAGGCCATGCCTACTTCAGGATCGATAAATATTTTAACAATATTGCTTACGCTATCAGGTGATGCAAGAATAGCATCCTGAGTTAAAAACACACAAATATCCGAGTCATTTGACAATTCAACGAGCTGTTGACGGGTTTTCCCATGGTTGAAATCCTTCTTGTCAATTACCGTAACTTTGAAACCATGTTGTTTCGCCAAATCAACGGTATCATCACTTGACCCTGAATCTACAATTATCTTATTATGAAAATTACAGACCTGTTTATCAATACTTTCAAGAACTTTTAACCATTCTTTTCCGGCATTAAGGGTTGGTATTAAAATAGATACTTTTAAATCATTAATCATGATTTTTTGAAAATATTAGTGTGCGTATTATACTTGGAAAATTAGCGATTTTAAGTGAATGCGGATTCAATAATTTATTAAAATGAAGTGTATTTCAAATACAAGTTTAAACTGATGACAAAAGTTTAGCAAGTCACTAATTTGAAAATCACATTAAAGTTTCCAAGCTTTGAAGATATAAATAAATAAAACGCTAACAGAATTAACTTTTCATAAATAAAGCGAACGGCTCATTCTCTGGCGATTTAAATATTCTTTAAATATAATTTACTTAAAGAATATAAAAAACAAACCGTAAATTAATTGAACTCTATTTTTTAATCTTTTCAGTCCCGAATACCCGCTTTTACCTAAGGTTGGCGAGGCATTGTTTTGGTGTCTTACATAGTTCATTAATTGTTCATTACAAAAATAAGTGCGTCCCTTTAATTCACCAATTAATCCAATCCACCAATCGTGCATATGTATGTAAGTTGGAAATGGGAGTGCGTAATCAAGAATTCGACGATTAAAAGACATACAACAACCAATGTATGAGTTTTTAATTAAATTGTTAAACAGCCCAGGCCCTGAGTGCCGTTCTTTAAAAAAAGATTCATATATCAAATCCCCGCTTTCGTTTACGACCTTAGCATCAGAAATAACCAGGTCACATTTTTCATGCAATAAAATATGTGTTTTAATTTTGCCGGGGAGCCAGGTATCATCCTGATCAGCGAGAAAAATTATATCTCCATTAGCTTTTAATAACGCATTCTCAAAGTTGCCAACAGGCCCCTTCTTATTTTTATTATAAAAGATTTTTATTCGACTATCGGCAAACGAATCTATGATTGATATGGCATTATCGGTAGAGCCATCATCACTAACAATCAACTCATCATTTTCAGAGAGTTGCTCCAAAATACTCCTTATTTGCTTATAAAGGTGTTTCTCGCCATTATAAGTAGCCATACAAACACTTACCTTTTTCATTAAATATATATTAGTTAAGTAATTAAGGTGGGGGTTGTAAGAATTTTCTTGTTAAACACCACTAAAAATGGGATTTGAAAAATTATTGGAAGATAAAACCAAAAATTTACAAAAAACGAAAAAAAAGCACAAAAAGCCAGCACAGAATAGATCGAAATTGTTTTAAAACGTTTGTCGGAAATAGCCTTTTTGTAATAGCTAACTGTATAGGTTATTACCAGGCCTGTAAATACAATCACTCCATAAAATCCAACATCCTGAAAAATTGGATTTATGTAGGACGAGATTGTAAAATTTGTTACTTCTAACAAATCATTTGAATCCCCATAATCCGGTCTTAAAAAACTTGGAATTAAGCTGGATAAAGAAGATCCGTTAAAAAGGGCAAATGATCCGCTATGAACCAAATTATCAAGATTCAGAATATTAAAAAAACCATACGAATAAATCCAAATAAAAGAAACCGGAACCCATGAATATTGCGGTTTTAAACCGATTAAATCTTTGATGTCTCCGCTTCTCAAATCCCCGAGAAAACTAAATCCCAAAATCAGACAAACTAAGTAAATAAGGATTCTTTTGATGTTTAAAGGTTTTACTTTAAAAGTATAAAGTATTACAATCTCGAAGATCAAAGAAATTATATTTTGCCTGGTAATACACAAAATAAAAACGAGGAATATTGAGCCTAAATAATATAAAAACTTCTTATCCTTTGTTTCAAGGTAAATATAATAGCATAACAGACCAAAAGCGTTGCTATAAGCATAAAACAAACCATTTACGCCTTTAATGCCATAATCCATATAATTACTATCGCCTGTTTTAACCAACTGAATCAACGGGATAAAACCACTATATACAACATTCGCCAAAAACAACAGATAACATCCAAGCAGAGCATAATTAAACATTTTAGGATCAAAGAAAAAATCGGCATCTTCATTTTCCAATTTATTTGACTTAAAAAACTCAGGAGAAATTATGGAAGAAAGCAGTACAGGAACTGTAATTAATTTCCATGTTAAGAAATCAATATCCCTTGAATATATGGTTATATTAATTTTTTGAAAAAGATATAAGACTATCCAGGGTAATACAAATGAAACAGAAGGCTTATAGTAGGTAATTTTATCAATTATCAATATTTTCAAAAACGCAATGACAAATATAACATCAATGATAATTTTGCTATCTACAAAAAACATTACTATCATTAGTATTGATAATAATATAGAAATTAAAACTATCAGATTGTTCTTATATCTCATTGAGTGCCCATTGTTTATTAATCAACTCATAATTATGTTTGATGCTTTTTCTGATTGAGGCTGATATCCTAATCTGTTCCTCTTTATCATTTAAAATTTTCAATATTTTAGCTGCCGTTAACTCTAAATATTCTCTGTTAAAGATTATAGTTTCTAAATCATTCATATAATCAATACCATACATCGATTCACTTGTGCATATTAACGGTATTGAGTAACTTAAAGCAGTTAAAACCTTCACTTTTATACCCGATCCTAAAATCACCGGCGAAATAAATAAATTTGAAGAGCAGTAAAGATTTTCCAATTCATCATCACTTATCCGGCCCGAGAAAGTAATATTCTCAGAAATATCTTTAAGACTATAATTTTCGCAATTCCCAACTATTGTGCAATTAATGCTTTTATCTAATTTATTTATTTCTGGCATCAACACCTTAACAATCCAATCAACAGCTTCATAGTTAGGATAGTAATCGGTGCCACCAACAAAAAGTATATTTTTTGAGCTATTAAAATCCCATAATCTATTGCTGAGTGGCAAAATTTCCGGAATATTTTTTATTTTGAAATTATTATAAAAGTCCGACAGCTCTGTTTGATCCTTTGATGAAATAGTTATTGTCGCAGTCGTTTTTTCAATAATTTTTTTCTCTAAAACTTTAGTTTTATAATATTCTATGTAATAAACCAATCTTGTAATAGGATTGCTCATAGTTTTATATTGATCTGCTATTACTTTAGCTTCAAAGTTATGTGCTATATAAAGTGAATTACAAGATTTTAAAATTTCAAAGTTATCGATAAATGCTAACGAAGTAAAATGATCGAATATCACATGATCATATTTAAAATCTCTTATTTTATTAAGTACAAATTCCTGTAGTTGTGGATTATATCTGGCTAAAAAAGCTCTTGGCTTTTTATTAAATATAAAATAAAATAAAGATTTAATAATTGAACCAAAGCCTTTAATTCTGGGAACGCTTCGGGAAAACACCTCGAAACTCTCAAAATCCTTTTTATCAACACTTCCTATATTTTCAGCAGCGTCATTCCCGTCAACATCTAAAAACACCACATCAATTTTAAAATTGTTGTTTTTAAAAAAATTGATGTGGTTAATAAATACCGCCTTTCCACCGTTGTTAGCGGGGTATGGAAAAGATGGACATAAATATAGAATGGTTTTGGGCATTGTTAATATAATCTTTTAAAATATAAAGCTATTGTTATTATAAACTGAGTTGTTTGAACTATCCTTAGCGCAAATAAGCTTTCAATTTTTAACGATATTATTCATCTTGCGTGTAATGTATTTTTTAAATGCAAAAGGGTTTATCGCAACTTTGATTAATGGCATAACTTTATCAAACTGCCTTCTGCGCACCCTATTAAAAACCATCCAAACAATGGTTAGGTAAATAATTGGCAAAGCGAGTTTATGATATTTGAATGTAAAAATCAGCTTACTCGATAAAAAAGATGTTTCAAATAAAATACTACTGGCAGAACCTGGAGAAATTGAAGCGGACTCTTTATGATATAAAATTGACTTTGATGCAAAACCTAGTTCCCATCCCTTCTTTTTGCTTCTTTGTACCCAGTCGATTTCTTCAAAAAATAAAAAATAAGCTTCATTTAGTTGGCCAACATCTAACAAAAACTCTTTGGATATAAACATAGACGCTCCAATAACGTAGTCTGCCGTATTATTGTAATCAATGTCATCAAATTGATGTTTGTCCAACTCAGACTCACCAACATGAGAGGATATTCCAAGCCACTTATCGTATCTGCCTCCAATTCCATTTAACTCATTTCTATTATGATAATAAAATATTTTATTACCAATAATGCCTGTCTTCGATTTAGAATTATTGTAAAAACTAACTAATTCTGATAATGCATTTTTTTCTACAACAGTATCGTTATTTAATATCCAAATTAGCGAATTGGGATCGTTATCCTTTAATATGTACTGCAAACCCAAATTATTCGCAGAAGCAAAGCCTTGATTTAATGCTTTAATTAATATAATTTTTTCATTATATATCTTATTAGAAAGAACAAACTCTTTTTCGGAAGTTATAACATGTGATACTTTTGTATCAATTAATGGATAGATGAGTTCGTCAAATAACGTAGGTACTTCTTTGTAATTATTATTAAACCATTTTACTAAATTTTGTTCCGACAAATCATTAGGCGAATTATCGATAAGCAAAATTTGAAAATTAGTGTAATCTGATTTTAAAACACTCTCAAGGCACTCTATAGTATCTGCGTATTTAAGATAATTAACAATTACTATATATACTTTATTCATTATTTATTAATTAAAAAAGCACCCTGGTTGTTACCCAAATGTTGTTTTTATTGAAAGAGTCGTTATGTTATACTGTCACTCAACTTAAACAGGAATCCCAGTAATTATTCCGGGCTTATGAATTATAAACAGCCTCCTTGAAAAAACCTTCCAATTTTTGTGTTGAGGCGCTCCAGGTATAATTTTTCATAAAATCGTTTCCCTGTTTAGCAATTTTCGTTCTCAAATCATCATTCAATAATAAAGACCTTATTTTTTCGGACATATCTTCGAAGTCCTGGGGATTGGCAAATATGGCTGTTTCTCCATCAAACGCATAGTCTTTATGCCCATCGATATTTGTGCAAACAACAGCACAGCCACAGTACATTGCTTCCATGGGGGGCAGCGCGCAACCTTCCTGATTACTTGGACCTAAAAATACCGACGCTTGATTATACAGTTCAGGGAGATTTGAATAGTTTTTATAGTATTTTATCCAATCAGGAAAATCAGATGGTGCGTCGACAATACTAAATAATATTACCTTCAATGCGGGGAATTTCAACTTCAGATCGTATAACGCTTCCAACCCATAGTTTGATCCTTTGCGGGGTTCGCTGGAATACATCATACACACAGTATCTCGATCCCTGAGGTCTATTGGGGTTTTAACGCAGTACCTGGTATTATCAATAGCAAAAGGGATTTGAAACGGTGCACTTCCGGTTTGTTGCAAAATATATTTATATAAATAGTTGGCAATTACCAGATTGTTTGAATTTGTTATTGTATAAGACAATTTGACTTTATCTTCATGTCCCTCCCAGTTTTCGATATCCTGTATCAAATTGAAAACTTTTCCTTTTGATAAGGATAGATTTTTAATTTCATACATTAATGACCACCATGTTGAAAAAACTATATCCCCATTTTCTATCGTTCTGTTATTAATATTAAAAATACATTTTACTTTAACCTTGCCATTTAAAGGGAACCAATTTAATGCATTTGCGTTTCTCTTTTTATACAATAAAAATTTAATGAGTGTTTTAAGATATGGTTGTTTTATAAAAGCCACCCGCATCGGATAATACAAAGTGACAGAATGCCCAAGCACCACCAAATGATTCGCATATTCAAACATTACCCGCAACCCACCACCTGGTTTAAATGGTATAAAAGGAATTACTATATTAATTTTCATCAAATTCAATTATTATAATTTATTAAATGCCAGCCTCAAACCGGCAATTTTGTTTTGTGCTATTTTCATAATTGACACTAATATTTCATTTTTAATGATCAACACCTGATAAATGAAATATGTAATTACACAAAGGAATATTATAATTACTTCACGTAAAATGCTTTCGTTTATGAAATGGCGAATCACCCAAGTTATTATTATAAATACAAATGAGCCCAAAAGAGCATTGAACAGCGGTTTAAACTTAAGTTGAATTTTACCGAGGCTGTAAACAAAATATGCACTAATTAACATTACGATTAGTTCAGTTGCTACGTTAGCGATTGCGGCCCCGATGAATGATAAATGAGGAATTAGTAAAAAGTTTAAAGTCAAACTTGTAATCATGCCGCAAACTACAACAAGCAAAACTTTTTTATCGTTTCCAAATGGGGTCAATATTTGCCAAGCAAATATGTTTGTCATTCCTATTATTAAAATAATAGGCGAAATAATTTGAAGGGCTAAAACAGAGGGTAAAAATGTTTTCCCAACCAATACAAATATAATAGTTCTCGCCAATAAAATAAGTCCAACTGATATAGGTATACCTATTGTACATACATAATTAAAAGATTTGTTGATCAATGAATTAATTTTTTCATAATCTTTTTCTGTATGAGCGTGACTAATCTGAGGTATCAAAACAATACCAAAAGACGTTATTATCGTTAACGCTATTTTTGCAAATTTCACAGCTGTACTATAATACCCAACAGCCAGTTCACCTTTCAAAAATCCAACTATAGTATTATCCATTAAAAGGTATACACTTACTACAATATTTGAACATAGAATTATCAACAATGGTTTAATATGCTTTTTAATATTTAATCCAATAAATGAAACTGTTATATATCTACGGGAGTAATTAAAATTGATAATCGCATTCAACAAATAGCTTCCAGCCGTAAGACTATAATAAACAACTGTATCTGTTTTCTTGTTAACAAAACAGAATAATAATATAATAAATAAAACTCGAACTACCAACGTCCTTTTGGTTATATATGAGAAGTTTTCCATTCCCTGAAAAAACCATTCGAGAGAAAATACATTAAACAATAAAATGCCTACACCTATTAAAACTAATGAAAAGTGTGAAGATAGTTTAGGTATAAATAATGCGGATGAGAGGTAAAATAGGATAAACAAAAGAGTGCAGCAAATATGAATTGTTACTAATTCTGAGAATAGGTTGCTTAGCGCTGCTTTATTATTTTTTAATCTTGAGATTTCTCTAACGCCGTAGATTGGAATTCCCAAAGCCGAAAACAATAAAAACATTTGCGTAATGCTGTCTACAAATACGATAGAACCTATACCGCTTGGCCCCAATATTCTTGAAGAATACGGAAATGTAATCAACGGAAATAGTATCTGACTTATAGATAAGAGTAAATTAAAAAATATATTTTTTTTTAACATTAGGAATTTTGACTTAAGACTGAAATGTTACTTAAAATACATCAAGTATAAATTTCAGAATACTTATTTATACAGATAAATTTTCCTTATCATCAATAATAAACTAATTAAAAATACACTCAAAACCACACCAATTAAAATTCCCTTTAATTTGGTAACTCTTGTTAATGCAAGCGGTAAAACCGGCTTATCAATCACTTGTATTAAAGGAGTATCTTGACGAAGGGTCATTTTTGAAAGCTCTAAATTTTTAACTACTTCATTATAGATTCCGGTACTCGCTTGTACATCAATCTGTTTCTTTTGTGATGGCACCCTTAAAGAAAGTAATGCTGGGTTTGCGTTTGGAGCTGCATCAATAGCTGATGCCACTCCGCTTATTGACGAATTTAATATTGTTCTAACACTATCCGCTTGCCTTTGCAAAACCTTAACTGTTTCAGCAGCTTTTTTTGTTTTAGTTTGAATATAAAAAAGGCTTACGGTTTGAACGAGGTTATCGGTAAATTTTTTCGCAAATAATTCGTCAGTTGTAGTAACTTCTACTTTTATAATGCTTAATCTTTTATCGGGTTTAGTAATACTTAAAACGTTTTTATTGAACTTTTCTGCCAGATCTGTTATGATGCTATCTTGTTTTCGATCAAACTGTTCAGGATCTCCACTGAATTTTAAATTTTCAATATGATCCTTGTTCCGCCACCTGTCACGTAAGTTATTAAAGTCGATATACCGTTCAATGAGCATTTCATTCTTCCCATTAAAATTCGCCTGGCTTAACAGGGTCTTTTCAATCATTATCCGGGATTTGTATAGTTCTAAAATATTATCTCCCTGAAACAATCCTTCACCAGAGCCGCCTCCAATGTTCATACCAGCTAAAGAAGCTAAACCAGCATATTGGCTTAAGCCCCCTTCTTTTGTTCCATCATCAAGCACAAACGTACAAGTTGCAGTGTATTTGGTTTTATTTATCACGGAATAAATAAAACCGGCTAATCCCCCTAAAACACCAACAAGAAATATAATAAGAAATTTGCTCCGGAGATATTTTAATCCAAATTGGATTTTTGATAAAACATCGTTACCTGATATTTCGATGGGATTATTGGGAATAATTTCTTTATCCGCTTTATTCATAAATACAATCGTTACTATCTTGTGTTTATTTGTTCAAACTAATAATGCCGAAAATAATAGCACCCAATGATGCCAGTGCTGTTGCATAACCTATTATCTGTGAGCCTACATCATTCCTAGGTGGTAGTTTTCTTGGTACATAAATCTCACTACCCGGCCTCACATCAGGATGGCTATTCCAGAACAGGAATTTACGCGTGGCCCGTACCGTACCATTAGGGTATACTATGTACGCTCCCCGTTTTAAGGCACTTGGTGAATAGCCTCCTGCATTGTATACATAATCGGTAAATGATTTGCTGTTGCTGTATACTACCGCACTCGGGTATAATACTTCTCCGTTTACTCTTACTATCTGTTGTTGTTTCGGTACCCTAATCTCATCTCCATCTTCTACCAGTAAGTCTATACTGCTGCCTGGTTCCTGCAATATCTTCTTCAGATCTATTCCTACATAATCGTTCCGCTGAACGGTATCTGCAGCGGTGGCTTTGGTGCTGTCTTTATAGTTCTTCTTTAATCGGTCCATTCTCGCCTGGCGGTCCCGTTCCAGCTCTGCCGTATCGGCCTTGTTCTTGTCTACCCCCAGTATCGCTATATTGCTCCGCTTTAACGTTCCCCCTTCTACATCTGCCGAGGCTGATAACCCGCCTGCCCGCGCTATCATATCCGATACCTTTTCATCTTTCTTCTGTATCGTATAATATCCCGGGTAGATCACTTCGCCCTGTACACGTACTACACGCTGCTTTTCATAGCCCGGCAGGCTGTATACCGATACAATATCAAAGGGATGCAAACGGAAGTTGGCTTCTCCTTCTACCAAACCGGCATCTACGTTTACCGTAAATACCTGTGCCACGATACTTTCTTTGGACATCGGGTCGCTGTTATTTACCCGACGTGATACTTCTATCCGTTTGGCACTGGCGCCTTCTGCAAAACCGCCGCCTTTTACTATCAGGTCCTCTACCGTCATACTGTCGGCATAAGCATAGGTTCCCTGTTTTCTTACCTCGCCTTTTATCATTACCTGGTATTTGTCCCGTAAGTCAAAAATAGATACGATATGGATGCTGTCTTCCCGCTGCAGAGGTATGTCTGCCGCTGTTTTCTTTGTGATCTCTGTGATATTGAAGGGGATCAATGCTTTACTGTTATCCGCATTCAGCCGGGTGATGGTTCCCCTGCCGCCAAAGGCGTCTTCTTTTAAGCCTGCTGCATTAGCGATCAGTTGGGATACCGTCAGCCCTTTTTGTAATTCGTATTCGCCCGGGCGGAATACGGCGCCCGTGATAACCAATCTGTTTTCGTATCGGTCCAGTATCTTTTCTACTTTATATTTATCGCCGCGTAGCGGGGTATAGCTTTTGTAATCATTCTCCAGTACATCCGTGATCCGTTTTTGCTGGTCGGCTATCTGGATCACTTTGATCCTTGCCGTGTAGGCCTGATCGGTAAAGCCGCCTGCAAAGCCGATCACATCCCACAGGCTTTCGCCCGGTAGTACTTCAAACAGTGCGGGGATCTTTACTTCTCCTGCCAGTTCTACACGGGTACGGTACGTAGGCACCTGGATAATATCCTGATCCTCTAAGGTGATATTATCTTTTTGCTCCCCTTTGGTTAAAAAGTCATATACATCCAGGTGACGGATGATCCGGTTATTGCGGATGATTGCTATCTGCCGGTAGCTGCCTTTATCATTCGGGCCGCCTGCCGCATAAAGTGCATTAAACACCGTGGCTAATGAGGGAAGGGTATAGCTGCCCGGACGCGTTACCTGACCGGCCAGGATTACCTTGATGCTCCGGATATTGCCCAGGCCGATCTCTACTGAGGTACCATGGCCCACAGCATAGTTACTGGCTGATAAACGGCTTTTGATGGTTGCACTGGCCTGTTCTATCGTTTTGCCTACTACATTGATCACTCCTACTCCGGGTACATTGATATTCCCGTCTGGGGATACTTCCAGTTTCCAGTTTGCTACCGATTTACCATATACATTGATATTCAGCTGGTCTTCCGGGCCAATGATATAATTAATCGGCGTGGCGATCTTTAAATTCGGCTCAAATTTCATATTGCTGTTCCGGAACAGCTCCGATCCAAATACCTGTAACTTTTTGGGGGCGTTATTCTTTGCTCTGTTGACCGAGTCACTATCTGCTACATAATTTAACCGACGGGTGGAACGGTAACTGGTATCTATCCCCGTTGATCCGCTGGTGGTGCCATCTTTCGAACGGATGTCTGCTATCCGTTTTTGAAGCGCCTGCACCTGGTCATCAGGCAGACCACGGCTTGCTGCCTGCTGCAATAGCTGGTTATCGCTGATATTCGCTGCCGAAGCTTGCTGTAACATCTGACGGATCTGCGCATCGCTCAAATCACTCACATTTACATTCGATAAGTTCTGCGGTATACTTTGACCACCTACACTGCTCGTTTGGCCTTTTACTACTCCCGTTACTAGTGTTAAGCCTATTAGTATAGTTATATACAGTATTTGTTTTAGTTGTTTCATAGTTAGTAAAAAGCAAAAACGCCTTTATTTCTGCAATTAAGTATAGATTTTGCCACAATTATAAGACTAATTTGCTAAAGGTAAACAGACAATTTACAATCATATTAGTTTAAGTTAGTTATAATTTTAATTTAAGTTTACCAATTACGGTTTCTCCTTAATTAATATATTTACAAAGTCATCTATTTTAAAACACGTTAAATCACATTATTTTATCCTGATATATGCTGCTCTCCAATATTAAAAATATCATATTTGACTATGGAAATGTCATTTTTCAACTGGATTTTTTAAAAAGTCAGCAAGCCTGGGAAGCATTGGGAATTGACAACGCGAATAGCTTTTATTCGCATAAAATTCAGGACCCCATATTTACCGCTTTTGAAAGAGGAGATGTCTCCTCAAAGGAGTTTAGAGATGAGATACGGGTATTAACTAACAAAAAAGGCTTAACAGATCAGCAAATTGACCATGCCTGGAACAGTTTGCTGGTGGGGATAGCCAAAGGTAATCATGAATTGCTGAACAGCCTTAAGCCGCGATACCGCACCTTTTTGTTAAGTAATATAAACGAAATTCATTTCGACTATATCATGAACTACCTCAAAGCCGGTTTTGGTTTTGATGGCAATGACCATCTTTTTGAAAAAGTTTATTACTCACACCTGATGGGCAAAAGAAAACCAGAGATTGAAATTTTTGAGCAGGTACTAACCGAAAACAATCTTGATCCTGCTGAAACCTTATTTATTGATGATAGTCCCCAACATATTGAAGGAGCAAAAAAGTTAGGCATTCAAACTTATCTGATGACCGCACCTGATAGTATTCAAAAACTGTTTGGATTTACCGGTTAAGCTTTAGCCAAAACATCAACCATTATTTAATTAATCGTCGTCTTTTTACTTCCTTAACTATTAAACTCAATTCGCGGCTCATTTGTCCTGCTATTGCAGTATTTTCCTGGGCGCGCCTGAATAAGTAAGGCAGCACCGCCTTTATTGGCCCGTAAGGCACATATTTAGCAACATTATATTGGGCATTAGCCAGGTTGAAGCTCAGATTATCGCTCATGCCCAGTAACTGAGAAAAATAAACATGATCATTTTTATGATCAATTCCCTTTTTATCCAGCAGTTCGGCAAGTAAACGGCAACTGTCCTCGTTATGTGTACCGGCGACAAATGCTATCTGTTTAATATGATCGGTACAATAGTCGAGCGCTCCATCGTAGTCCTTGTCGGCCGATTGTTTGTCGGGTTGTATTGGGGATGGATAACCTTTTTCTTCGGCTCGCTTGCGTTCTTTTTCCATATAAGCGCCGCGAACCAATTTTGCACCCAAAATAAATCCTTCTTTTGTTGCCACTTGGTGATCATCTTTTAACGATGCCAACTTATCATGACGATATAATTGGTAAGTATTATAAACAATAGCCTTTTCTTTGTTAAAGCGATGCATCATATCTACTGCCAATTGATCAATAGTATTCTGTATCCATGTTTCCTCAGCATCAATCATAACCGGGATACCCGCAGAAAAAGCCTTTTCACAAATTTCAAACACCCTGTTCTGAACTTTTTCCCATTCCGTTTGCTCTGCATCAGTTAACGAAACTTTTGCATCCAGTTTTTCCAATAATGAAAACCGTCCCACTCCTGTAACTTTAAATACGGTAATAGGGATTGATTTATCTTTTACTGCTCGTCTTATAGTTCGTAAAATTTCGTCGCGGGTATTGTCAAATACCTGTTCATCATCTTCGCCCTCTATTGAGTAATCCAGTATCGTTCCAACGTTTCCTTCATGAAGGCTTTGAATTGTTTTTTCACATTCGCGTATGGTTTCACCACCGCAGAAATGTTTAAATATGGTTGCCTTAATAAGGCCCTTAATTGGAAGCCCAATTTTTACAGCAAAGTTGGTTATCGGAGGGCCAATTTTAACTAAAAAATTAACATTAATTACCCTGAATAACCAGTAAGCACGTTTAAGATCAGTATTAGAAGAGTGCCGGAAGGCAATCTCTGTATTTTCAAAAGACAAGTTATTATTTTGACCCATAATTCATCATTCATCGTTCGGACATTCAAATTGCTTTGTTTTAATTTAAACTGAGTGCCACGAACCAGTAAAGAGGGTGCAAAATTATAAAATGCAAATCAACATATCTCATTATTCCGCGAATAGTTTAATTTTGCATTCCAATGATAGAATTTAAAGTTACCGGCGACTATATTCCGATGATACAATTGTTAAAGGCAGCTAACCTGGTACAAACCGGTGGAGAGGCGCAAATAGTTGTAACCGAGGGTGAAGTAAAATATAATGGTCAGGTGGATTACCGCAAACGTCTTAAAGTTCAAAAAGGTGACATTGTGGAATTCAGGGGCGAAACTATCAGGATTATCTGATTATGAAAACTATTCAAAGCGACAACTACCCTATATTTTTCGATAACAGTATTGAGGAACTGGTAAAATTTGTAAAACAGGGAAATTATTCCCGGGTTTTTCTTTTAACCGATGAAAATACAGCCGAACACTGCCTTCCTTTGGTGAAACCTCACTTTGACGGGATGGATAATTTCGACCTCCTTGAGATACCCGCCGGCGAGGAAAACAAGAACATCGACTTTTGCATAGGTATTTGGAAATTACTGATTGATTTTGAAGCCGATCGCAAAAGCCTACTCATAAACCTTGGTGGTGGTGTAATTACCGATATGGGGGGGTTCGCGGCATCAACCTTTAAACGGGGGATTGATTTTATACATGTACCCACTACCCTGCTTTCACAGGTAGATGCTTCTGTTGGCGGTAAAACAGGTATTGATCTTGATAATGTAAAAAACATCGTAGGAACTTTTACACAACCTAAAGCTGTTTTTATTTCTGTTGATTTCCTGAAAACGCTTTCGGCCAGACAAGTTCTTTCAGGCACCGCCGAAATGCTTAAACATGGTTTGATTATTGACATCGCTTATTGGAATGCGCTTAAAAAAAGTGATTTGAATATTCCAAATGCTGAACTGATATACCGCTCTGTCGAAATAAAAAATGAAGTGGTTATTGAAGATCCTACCGAAAAGGGTATCCGTAAATCGCTCAACTTTGGTCACACCATTGGCCACGCTGTTGAAACCAACTCACTCAGCAAGGATAAAAAACCGTTAACACATGGGGAAGCCATTGCTATAGGAATGATCTGCGAAGCTTATCTTTCTCATAAAAGTGCAGGGCTTAGCACGGAAGAACTTGATGAAATAGTAAAAGTATTCAGCACCCTATATCCGAAATACAAGCTAAAAAAAGAAGATTACAAAGAGTTGCTGACTATTATGCGTAAGGACAAAAAGAACCTTAACGGCAACATTAACTGTACATTATTGACACATATAGGACAATACAAGCTTGATAATTTTTTCAACGATGACGAACTTTGCGAAAGTTTGAACTATTACGCTTCCATATAATATGATTCATTTAGATCACAGGCAACAAACTGCTGTTATATTAATTACCTTATTAATTGTACTCACTGTTTGTGAGATGTGGTTTAGCTATCGCGAAAATCGCAAATACTACGAAAAGCGCGATACCCTGACAAATATTTACTTAACCACGCTTGCTTTTGTCTTGAACCTGGTGGTAAATGGAAGTACTTTTTTCATTCTCAATTTTACTTACCAATATAGATTATTCCAGATAGGCAATGCCATTGTGTATTGGATTGTGCTGGTTGTAGCTCAGGATTTTTTGTATTGGGCTTTGCATTATACAGGCCATTATTGCCGTCTTTTTTGGGCCATACATGTTACGCATCACTCTTCAGAGCATTTTAATTTTACTACCGGCTTCCGTTCAACAGTTTTTGAACCTTTATACCGCGTGTTTTTCTATTTACCATTAGCTTTAATGGGGTTTAACGCAGTCGACATTTTATATGCCTACTTGATTACCCAATTATATGGCAATATGGTTCATACGCAATATAAAGTCCCTTTGCCTAAATGGTACGGATGGATATTTGTAACGCCGGCGCACCACAGAGTACACCACGCGTCAAATATCCCCTATCTTGATAAAAATATGGGTATGGTGCTGATTATTTGGGACAGAATGTTCGGCACTTTCCGCGACGAGGACTTACCGGAGCCTGTTAAATTCGGGCTAACCAAACAACCTGATAATACGGGCCCTGTCAATATTCTTTTCCACGAATGGAAAGCTTTGCTGAGCGACGTAAAAAAAGCGCCTACTTTAAAAAACAAGATTCAATATTTTCTTAATCCTCCCGGATGGAGCCACGATGGCAGTACACAAACAGCTAGGGCACTGCAAAAGGAATACCAAGAGCACAAGGCTGCCTGACAAGCATTTATTCAAGTAAGGTCCATTTAATGGTTTTTCCAAACATAGGCACACCCTTAAATGCACGCATGTATAAAATGCCATCTTTTATTTCTAGATTAACATCATAGCTATTTCCGGTGGCATAATCATAAATTTTGCCATTAACCCACTTACCATCTTTATAAACCAAACCCGAAACCAACGAATAATCTTTTAATGACCGGGATCTCAAAGCAGGGTCAGGATTGTTCACATCCTTTTTATACGTTTTGCCATCCGCTTCAAGTAAATCTTTGCCGTAAATCATTTTGCCATAGTAACCACTTTCATTTTTCAATATCTGCATTTTTCCGTCCTTCTCCACGGTTTCCCAAACATGTATGATGGAGTCGGCCCTCCCGGCTTTATTATTTTGAGCTACAACTGAGGTGGCTGCTAATATGGCCACAAAAAAAAGAAGCTTTTTCATAATTTAAAAAAAAGACTTACAGGTAAATGATTGCAAACACAATATAAATATTTATGCGCGATTATGTAAAGTTTGTAACCGTAATAAATTTATTTTTTTCGCTATCTTCATTTTCTCAACCCTAAAAACTAATTATGCAGCCTTTGCCCTTATCTAAGCGACCAATTGATATTGCGTTGATCGTGTTTTTTTGTGTCAATTTATTTTTCATTACTTATATTGTAGATATTGAACAACTGGTAATTGCCAATGTCAATAATTTCAAATACCCAATTTGGCCACCAGCTAAAATGGTTGATCTGGTACATTGGTATGGCCGTAATTTTGATCCGGTTTTAATGGCGCGGCCCGCCTGGTGGCGCGCTACCATTTGGATTGACTCGATTTTCTTCGGCCCCTTTTATGCAATTGCCATTTACGCCTATGCAAAAGGTAAAAACTGGATTCGCTTTGCAACTATTGTATGGGCATCGGTAATGCTCACCAACGTAACTATTATATTGTTTGAAGAAGTAGTGGGCGAGCATGCTTCGCCACAATTACCACGTGTATTTTTATCAAATGCCGCCTGGGTAATTTTCCCGTTGATTGCCATGTACCGTATGTGGCAGTCTGTTTATCCGTTTTCGGCAAAACCAGTATCAACAAAATGACATTTAAGGAAAAATATGGCCATACAGTATTAATAGCCGGTGCATCGGAGGGTATGGGGGCAGCTTATGCCCACGCCCTGGCTGCCAAAGGCATGGATATGGTATTGATAGCCCGGCGCAAAGAACCATTGGAAGCCACCGCAGCGCAAATTACCGCACAATTTGGGGTAAAAGTCATGCCGGTAGTTTGCGATCTGGCGGCATCAGATGCTACAGCACAAATAGCCGGCGCTATAGGTGACACCGAAATTGATTTCCTGGTGTACAATGCCGCCTTATCCTATATCGGCCCTTACCTGGCTACTGACGTATCAACCCATACTAATATCGCATCGGTAAATATGTTGACACAACTTTCACTTGTACATTATTTTGGCGACAAAATGGTAAAACGTGGTAAAGGCGGAGTAGTAATAATGGCATCAATAGCAGGTTTCCAGGGATCGGGTTATCTATCAACCTACGCAGCTACTAAAGCATTTAACCGGGTATTGGCCGAAGGCCTGTGGTACGAATGGCGACCACATGGTGTTGATGTTATTGCCTGTTGCGCTGGTGCAACGGCTACACCCAATTATATCAACACCAATCCGGGTAAGGCGAGTCCGCTTGAACCGAAACCCCAGTTGCCCGAGCAGGTTGTAGAAGAATGTTTAAAAAAGATTGGTAAAACGCCCGTTTTTATCAGCGGCACCGGAAACAAATTGGTTTCGTTTTTGATGCAACACATTTTCAGCAGGAAGAAAGCCATAGAAATGATGGGCAATGGCATGAAGAAGATGTATGGCATAAAAGACTGAGAACAATATTACTCCCACTTGAATGACCTTACCGATACCGAGCCGATAACAAATGTCCAAATAATTAAACCACCAATGGTTAATGGTAGTTGCACTAAATGAGTACCCTCAAAAGCTATTTTGCGCAACCCGTCGACAAATAAGGTAAGCGGTAATATGTTACAGAATTGCTGTAGCCAATGCGGATAGTTTTCTATCGGGAAAAATAAACCGCAAAGCAAAATCTGCGGCAAAACAATAGTATTGGCAATGGGTGCTATCGAGTTTTCATTCTGCACCACACCGCTGATGATGAAGCCTATCCCCATAAATATAAATAAGCCAAAAAGGGAAAAGAAAAGCATTTCCACCAATGTTGCAAAACCATTTATCAGCGTAAAATCAAAAACAAAAAATCCCAGCATCACCATAATAATAAAACTGATGACATGGAAAAATAAATGACTAAGCATTTCGCCGGCTATAATTGTTCGTCGTTTTATTGGGGCAACTCTTAGCCGTTTAAGCACTAAATCTTTTCGCAGGCTAAATAACAGAAACGAAGACCCATACACTCCCGCCATCAGCAGCGAAAAACCCAGCTGGCCCGGTAAAATAAAGTCAATTGATTTATAAACCCTTCCCTTTGTTTTGGTTACCTCAACAGATGCGACAGAAAGGTTAGCCGGAAAAGCTTTTTGATTAATAAGGGCTATAGCGGCATTAATTTCAGTTTCCAGCATACCCACACTTTCGCCCGAGGCTCCGGCAGCTTGCAGATGAACAGTATAATGTGGCATTTGCCCCGGCGCAACATCCTTGCTTATATGCAGAAGAGCGGTTATTCTCCCTTTATCTAAATCTTCCTTTAACCTTCCGGCCGAAAGCCCTGTCACCACATTTATATTGGAAATTCCTTTTATTGCTTTAAACACAACATTAGAGGTATCGCTACCCCGAACTAATGCAAGCTTCATCACCAGCGGTTTGCCGGGGTTAATGGAGCCAAAAACGGTAATGAAAATGATAGGGAACAGCAAAGAAAATACAATGGAAGTCGGGCTTCTGAACATTGCCAGCAAACTATACCTGGATAAAGTAAAAGCAGCCCTGACCTGGTTAAGCGGTTGACTCATAATAACAAAGAAAGAGCTTTTTAAAATGAAATACAATACTATTAATTGCGGAAGCTCAAAAACGAACGCGCAAATGCCCCGAACACGATGAGCGCTGTATTTTTCACCGTGCCGTCCGACGTGCGTTGTCACGCGGAAACATGAAACAGAAGAAACAAGCCGGTACACGCGAAACAAGCCAATATGTAAATCAACCAGTTATATCAATAAATGAGACAAGTTGGGCCAGTATGGTACAAAAAATGTGCTTCCGCGGGCAATTACTTGCAGGAGTTTTAATTCACATTACCATTATCATCTGTATGGGTACTTTGATTTTGGAACCTGAAAAACATGGCAACCCAGGTATCGGTGTCTTTAAAATAAAAGAAAAGCGCCCCGTCCTGGTTAATACCATTGTACTGCGCTTCCTGCCCGGTATCACCCTGGTTCATGTGGATATCATGAATACCCACCGGCGGATCAGGATTAAAATAAGGGTGCGTGTCGGGCTTTGCTCCATCGGCATTATCATCCCAGCCCGAGCCAAAAGCAAAAACTTCTGCATTTGGATTATTGGTGGCTTTGGTTACCCAGGGGCCTATATCATCATTCAGGTTATCACCCTGGTTACCGGCACTCTTGGGCGCCACCACTTTCATAGCGGCCAAAGGGAAAAGAGAAGGGTTGTAGCGCAAATAATCCAGGTAAAGATCGGCATCAAGATCGGCCTTGGCGGTAAAACCTGTTTTTACACCGGCTAATATTTTAGCGGTGATTGGATGTGTATAATTTTCATCTTTAAAATACATTACCTCCCGGTCGGTATCCAGCGTTGGGTTGCCGCCGTCGGGAGCATAGCGCCGTTTATGGCCGGTAATTTGCGAATAAACGTCAACCGCAATGCGGTAATTTTGGTCGGCTTGTACCTCAATTTGAAAGTGATCGGCACCACCTTTGTAAGGGATAGAATTGATTATCTTTCCTCGTAAAACACCATAGTTAACTGGCATAAATTTGAATTTGTAAATAGGTTTCAGGATTTTTTATTGAAAAATTAAACTTAGGTTCAAAAAAATGAGATCAAGCTTATTTTCCGGGATGAATTTAGAAGTAATTAATTGAACAGTGTCTCAGTTTGAAATTTAATTTTCACTTGTAACCTCAAACCCATATCGTATTGCCGCTTCAAGTATATTAATGTTTATATCTTTTAAATTTTTAAACTTAATACAATACCCTGTCACGCTCGCCTTGCCCAGTTCTTTCCCATACGTTTGGGCCAAGTATGTTTTATCTTTAATACCAAGAATATAAATAGAGATGCCGGTTGTGTTTGCACTCATACCAATTTGAAAAAATTCCCTGGTTTTTCCATCAGCATATTTTATGGTGTAAAGTCCATATCCTATATTAGGATTACTAACAGTTTTATTTTCACTGTTTTTACCATCATCGAACCATAATTTACATCCTGGTAGTATTTGAAGTATACGCATATGCAAAGTTTGCATGTCACTGCGCTTTGGTTCAGGTTGGCTGGTAATATAATTTTCGATTTGTTCTTGTACGTTCATATGAAATATTGAATTATGGGTTACTTAATCGCCGTTTCAAATTTCGCTTTATTTTTAGTCATACATTAATTCATTTCTCCACCATTCTTTAAAAGTACTTTCCTCTTTTCTTTGGTTCATCATTCAAATTTTACGCTGAGACACGACCGTTAATTGAATTAAAAAAGGAGAAAAACATCTAATTTTTATTATTTTAGAAATCTGATCTAAAAACGCCAATGCCTCAATTTATATCCAAACTTCAATACAAAACTTCCGAAAAAGGTGAGTATTTTGATGAAAAAGTACGAAACCTCAAAGATACCATTGTATTGATAAAAAATTTCCCATGGGAAAGAGAAGGCTATGCAGATGTTGAATTAACGGGGCCCTCAATAACTATTAAAGATGAACATGGTAGCTATTTAAAAGTCGGTATTTACTACGGCGGTGGGTTTTCTTTATACTACCTCGATACGAAGCGAAATTTTTATAAATACTATCAAATAAATATCGACAGGGTATTTGTTATGGTAACGGATTTTTTTGATGGACAACTAGATCTCCAAAAATTTGATAAACACAGGTTCGCTTTACGCGCAAAAAGTTACTTCATAACAGATTCTTTTGAATATCAGATCAAGATATGGAAGGTCGCTTTATTAACAATATTTTTGGATATACTTTTTATTGTATTTTTAGCTTTTTCAATTGCCTCTCTTATTGACGCTGCAGAACCATTTGGCCTTATTGGTATTATAATAACCATATTCCCAGGGATCATTTTATTTTCCTTTTTTTTTTAACGCCTATAAAAACAGAAATCAATATCTAAAAATCTCCAGAGGGGAAGACACTTTTCAATTTGGAGATAGTAAGACAGGAATTACAAACTACAATAAAAGTGACATTAAAAAAATCGTCAACTACATAGATAAAGCTGTTAAAAGTCCAAATTTGATAGAGATTATAGAAATTGTTTTTAAAGACGATTCTTCTATCATTTTCACAAATATGTTGATGTCAAGCGATGTACTGGCTTATAAATTTTCGGATAAATGGGAACTCTCACCCCTCAAAGAATCGATAGGTCTTTTCTCAATTATGCGATTAATGCCCTAGACTGGCAAACCCTGTTCCCACCAGGTGGCACCCTGTGGCTGCCAAATAAGTTTGCATCTTGAACCCATCGCTATAGCTTCTCCACCAAATAAAATTCCACCAAGCCAAAAATTACATTAAGTACTACTTAATTGATAGGAATAAAACCATATTTCACCAAATAAAATTTTGTTTAGTGTAACAATTCTAAAAAAAATAAAATTTTCTATTGACAACTATCTTTTTTACCGTACATTTACAACGTAAACAAAAACAAATGAAATTTAACAGTGCATATTTTTACGGTTACTACTTTTACTTTAACAGTAAGAGCCGGGACTAATATGCTTAAACAAACATATAAGAAACTGAAAAGTCCCGGCCAAAAACCGGGACTTTTTGCTTTATAGTGATTTTATGAAAACAGAACAACCAAGAGTTGCCATACAAGGAATACGGGCCTCCTTCCACGAGGAAGCTGCATTCAAATATTTTGGAGAAAACATCCAGACTATTGAGTGTAACTCCTTTAAACAAACATTTGAGGCATTGCAAAACAAAGATGCGGATTATGTAGTGATGGCTATTGAAAATAGCATTGCCGGCAGCATATTACCCAATTACTCCCTGCTGCTAAGCTATGCCTTTCCGGTTGTTGGCGAAATTTACCTGCCTATTCAATTGCATTTAATGGCTTTGCCGGGTGTAAAATTTGAGGATATAAAATATGTAACCTCCCACCCTATTGCTATCCGCCAATGTGTTGATTTTTTTGACGAATACCCGCACCTGCAAATTGTTGAAAGCAGCGATACCGCCGCTTGCGCTAAACGCATCCGCGATGAGCAGCTCACCGATACTGTTGCCATTGCCAATACTTTAGCAGCAAGACTTTATGGATTGGATGTTTTGGAACGTCGAATAGAGTCGAACAAGAAAAATTTTACCCGCTTCCTGATTCTTACCCATCATGATAACGTGGTAAAAAGGCAGCCCAATAAAGCTTCACTTTGTTTCCAGGTAAGTAACAAAGTAGGTTCGTTGGCAAAAGTGCTTAATATTTTTGCCGAAGAAGGCGTTAATATGAGCAAAATACAATCGATGCCTATTTTGGGAAAACGCAACGAGTACAATTTTTATGTAGATATTGAGTGGGAGGAACCTAAACAATATGACAACTCCATCAGGCAAATTTTAAAATACACCCATAACTTCAATATTTTGGGCGAATATGAAAGGCATGACGAAGATAGCGCGGTTCCGAAAATCATCAAAACCGAACGTGTACCAAGAACTTATATCAACATTAAAAAAATAGGAACCTGATGCATGATTCGGGGAAAGCCGGAAGCCGGGTATCCGAAAATATAACAGAACATTAATTAAAGCGAAAAAAATAATATAAAATTAAACAAAACAAACTCCCGGAATTACGGACTTTTCCGACTTTCGGACTATAAAAAAACAAAAAAATGAAACTTGATTTAAACATACAGCCGCTTAGCTCATGGATGAAAACCACCAGCGAACCTTTAGTAATAGCGGGTCCTTGCAGCGCCGAAACTGAAGAGCAATTAGTAGCCACGGCTCACTTATTAGCAAAAACAGGCAAAGTATCAGCTTTACGTGCCGGTATCTGGAAACCGCGTACCCGTCCCGGAGAGTTTGAAGGCATTGGCAGCATCGGTTTGGAATGGTTAAAACGCGCAAAAGACGAAACCGGTTTACCAACCGCTGTTGAAGTAGCTACTGCTAAACACGTTGAAGAAGCATTAAATGCAGGTGTTGATATTCTTTGGGTAGGTGCACGTTCAACTGCAAATCCTTTCACCGTACAGGAAATTGCTGATGCGCTTAAGGGTGTTGATGTGCCGGTAATGGTTAAAAACCCGGTAAACCCCGATCTTTCATTATGGATCGGTGCTTTGGAGCGTATCAACAACGCGGGTATCACCAAACTGGCAGCTATTCACCGTGGTTTTTCATCACACGAAAAAAGTGCGTTCCGTAATGAGCCAATGTGGGATCTGGCCATCAGCCTGAAAACACATGCGCCTCACCTGCCATTGATTAATGATCCAAGCCACATTACCGGTAACCGCGATCTGATTGGCTACATTTCACAAAAAGCGCTTGATTTGGATATGCAGGGCTTAATGATAGAATCACACATTGACCCAAGCGTTGCCTGGACCGATGCTAAACAACAGGTTACCCCTAATGCATTGGTTGATATCATCAATCACCTGGCATTACGTAAACCAGAAGTTAAAGGCACTGACCTGAAAGACAAACTAGCGGAACTACGCAGCCAGATTGATAAAATTGACGACCTGGTGATTCAGAAAATGGCTGAGCGTATGAAAATTGTTGAGCAGATTGGTACTTACAAAAAAGACAACAACATTACCATTTTACAGGTTAACCGCTGGGATGAAATTTTACAGAAAGGTATTAACTACGGTAAAGCATTAAAACTGAGCCCCGAGTTTACCGAGAAGCTGCTGGAACTGATCCACAGCGAATCGATCCGTAAACAAACCGAGATCATGAACAAAGATCAGGCTGGCCAGGCTGCTGAAAAATTAACACACGCATAAATTATACTCCTCGTTTTAGATGAGGCAAAAAAACTTCTTAGCCCCTCTCCCTCGCGCCGCCGCTAAGGCGGCACGCGGCCCGAGAGGGGTTGGGGTGAGGCTAACACAAATGAAACACAACAACATCATCCTTACCAAAAAAGGCAAATCAATAAAAGGCACTGTACACCTCACCGGTTCAAAAAGTGAATGCAACCGCGCCCTGATTATTGAAGCGCTGAGCCACGGTAAGGTAAAAGTTGAAAACATTTCGGATGCCGCAGATACGGTGACTTTGTCGGAAGTCCTAAGTCTGAAGTCTGAAGTCTCAAGTCAAAAAGACTCAGGACTATCGACTCAAGACTTAAGACTGGTAAACATAGGACCTGCCGGCACAGCAATGCGCTTCTTAACCGCTTATTTTACTTTGCAGGATGAAGAAGTGATACTAACAGGCAGCGAGCGCATGAAACAACGCCCCATTGGGGTTTTAGTTGACGCCTTGCGCCAGCTGGGTGCGCAAATTGACTACGTGGAGAACGATGGATTTCCTCCGATAAAACTGAAAGGCAGCCTGGTGCAGCTTTCTAATAAGGTCAGTATAAAAGGAAATATCAGCAGTCAGTATATTACTGCATTGTTGCTTATTGCTGCACGGCTGCCTTTCGGTTTGGAACTGCACATTGAAGGCGATTTAACTTCGCGCCCATATGTGGAGATGACTTTAGCCATGTTACAATCGGCAGGCATTCAGCATACCTGGGACGATAATGTGATCAGCATTGCCAAACAAGACTTCAAGGAAACATCACTACACGTTGAACCGGATTGGAGCGCAGCGTCATACTGGTATGCTATTGCAGCATTATCAGACGAGGCCGAACTGTTTTTACCCGGCTTAACGCAATACAGCCTGCAAGGCGACAGTGTGGTTACCGAGTTAATGGCTAACTTTGGTATTACATCTCAATTTAAAGATGGTGGCGTATACCTGCAAAAGGAAGCAAAACCATTGGGTCGTAAAATATTCGATTTAAAAGAATGCCCTGACCTGGCTCAAACTGTTATTGTTGTTTGCGCCGCTTTAGGCCATGAAGCTACCTTTACCGGACTGGAAACTTTAAAAATTAAAGAAACCGACCGTGTAAAGGCATTACAAAACGAATTAGGCAAAATGGGTGTTAAGCTGATAGAAAAAGGACAGATTTACAAACTGGATTGCAGCGAAAAATTTATCCCGCAGCGTATGTTCATCCATACTTACGAAGATCATCGCATGGCGATGGCCTTTGCGCCACTGGCCCTGGTAATACCCGAACTGGAAATTGAAGACGAAAAAGTAGTAGATAAATCGTACCCAGCTTTCTGGACTGATTTGGAAAAAGCAGGGTTTGAGGTAACGTTGAAACAATAAATATTTACAAGGGGTGTCACCCTGAGGCACTCGAAGGGTGAGCGCAGAGGCCTTTGCCCGCATGCTTCGAGAGCCTCAGCATGACACCAACATTTCATTGCTATTGAGGCATCAAAGCAATAACAAATCAATAAATCGGTGCAATCAAAATCACATCGGTGTAATCATAAAACAAAATGGCAGGCAATTCATTCGGACAAATATTCAGGATAACCACTTTTGGAGAATCACATGGCGAAGCCATTGGGGTAATTATCGATGGCTGTCCGGCGCAGTTAACTGTTGATTTGGATTATATACAGGGCGAACTGGATAAACGTAAACCCGGTCAGTCTAAAATCACCACGCAGCGCAAGGAAAGTGATACGGTAAAGATTTTATCAGGCGTGTTTGAAGGCAAAACAACAGGAACGCCTATTGCCATGATCATCCCGAATGAAGATCAGCGGTCAAAAGATTATAGCCATAATGTGGATGTATTCCGCCCGTCGCACGCCGATTATACCTATCAAACCAAATACGGCATTCGCGACCACCGTGGCGGGGGGCGTTCATCCGCTCGTGAAACAGCGGCGCGTGTAGCTGCAGGCGCACTGGCAAAACTATTATTAAAAACACAAGGCATTGAAATTGTTGCCCATGTAAGCAGCGTAGGAAAAATAGATTCGCCTAACGTTGATTTCAGCAACCCTGCACAGTTTATTGAAGAACGCGAAAAAAATATTGTCCGCTGTGCCGATCCGGCAACTGCCGAAGAAATGATCGAATATATCGACGGCATTCGCAAGCAAGGCGATACTGTTGGCGGTAAAATAAGCTGTTATATAAAAAATTGCCCTGTTGGCCTCGGCGAACCGGTATTTGATAAACTACATGCCGATTTAGGCAAGGCCATGTTAAGCATTAACGCCGTCCACGGTTTTGAATATGGCTCGGGTTTTGCAGGCAGCGAAATGCATGGCTCTGAGCATAACGACATTTTTGTAAAAAATCATTTGGGCCACATTGAAACCCGCAGCAATTTTTCGGGCGGTATACAGGGCGGCATCAGTAATGGCATGCCTATTGAATTTAAAGTAGCCTTTAAACCCGTAGCCACCATAATGCATAACCAGCAAACTATTGATAGTGAAGGAAACGCTGCAGAAATATCAGGCAAGGGCCGTCATGATCCTTGTGTAGTACCGCGTGCTGTACCAATTGTTGAAGCAATGGCTGCTCTGGTATTGGCCGATCACTGGCTACGCAACAGAAATTCAATTTTGAGCTAAGCAAAAAATTTAAAGCCGGAGATTTTGAAAAATCTCCGGCTTTATTTTGCAAACTATCTTTCCCTGAATGATTTATATAAGCTAAGCATCTTTTTGGGCATTAACTTAGCTACTTTGCCTTTTATAGCGCTTAATGTTGAGCCTGTTACTTCCTCGCCAAAATATTTATTGGGTACCAGTTCGCCTGTTGATATATCGATGATCTTACGCAGAAATATCTTCTTCAACAGCATATCGGTAAACAAAGGTGTATAGTAGGTACAGTCTTCAAAGTAATAGTGCGATACCTGGCTGTGACGGGTAGAATTTTCCCTCGTAATAGTATCACCACCATGCAATAAATTAGCCGACCAGATAAGTGCCTGCCCTTTTTTTATCAGCAATTTCTTTTTTTGCAGACCCAAACTGTCAACCACATCCTGTATAAACTTCTCGTAATAGTCTGTGTAATCCATGTAGCCATTTTTCATCTTCAAACTGTCAGAAGCCTTTACGCCCATGTCAGACATTTCGTAGAAAGGTAGTTTTTGGCTACCCGGGTAATAATGTAAAGGGCCGTTTTCATCGGTAACATCTTCCAGCGCTACCCATACTCCGCACATAAAACGCTCAGGTATAGAGCTAAAATGAATCATGTCAGAATGTGTGCATTGCTGCGTTCCACGGTCAAAATTGAGCGTTTGAAAAGGAATTGGGCGTCGCCTGTAAAGTAACTGTAGCTTTTCAAGCACAGTCGGAGCAAGGACTATCTTCTTTACATTTTCGTTAAACAGCCAGGCGTCCTGTATGCGATGTGGCGAAAAATGTATTTTTTTATTTTTGGCTGCGTATTTTTCATGAGCTGCCGCCAATTCGGCCTTTATAGCTTCTATAGTTTCGTTATCAATTTTTGGATCAAAAATAACATAACCGTTTTCAGCATAAAACTTAACAAATGCATTGTCTTCCGGTGATAGATTTGCTGCTTTAAGTTCCCGTTCGAAAAAAGGAGATTCGGTCCACGGTAAATTGCAGGTAGAGGTGCTCATGAATTTTAGGATTTACGAATCAAATATAATATTATTTTTTGGACGTCTTAATCAATCCAACATCTGTAGTGACGCGTCCCCACTCAGCTTTTGTTGAAAAAAAATCACAAATATGTCCTTTCCGGCATACTTTAATCTATATAGAATAAATGATTTTTAGCTAATTTTACCTGAATGCTCACCTCCTTTTTCCAATTATACAAAAACGCATACACAGGACTTTCACGTAACAGCTGGTACCTAAGTATAGTAATGCTCATCAACCGGAGTGGCACTATGGTAGTTCCGTATATGAGCATTTATTGCATACAACAATTACATTTCACGGTAATACAGGCAGGTATAGTAATGGCACTTTTCGGAGCCGGGGCTATCAGCGGTTCGTTTGTTGGCGGCAAGCTTACTGATAAAATAGGTTTTTACGATTTGCAAGTGGTTGCGTTGTTGTCGGGCGGTGTATTTTTTATAATAACTGGTTATTTACACACCTTCCCTACCTTATGCGTGGGCACCTTTGTGCTAAGCTTCTGCAATGAATCCGTACGGCCGGCCAATTCAACAGCTATAGCACATTACAGCACCCCCGAAAACAAAACCCGTTCTTACTCCCTTAACCGTTTGGCGGTTAATTTAGGCTGGGCATTTGGTGCCGGTTTGGGTGGCTTTATAGCAGCTATTAACTATCATTTGTTATTTTGGGTTGATGGCACTACGAATATATTTGCTGCATTAATGTTGCTCAAATTGATGCCAAGGGCCAATATTGTAACCGGCATTAAAAAGATAAATAAAGCCATCAAAAGCGCATCAGCTTACCGCGACGGTACTTACCTGCTCTTTATACTTTTTACCACACTGTTTTCCATATGCTTTTTCCAGCTATTTATTATAGAGCCGGTATTTTACAAAATAGAATGGCATTTTAACGAACGCGTGATAGGCTCTTTAATGGCATTAAACGGCCTGTTGATAGTAGCAGTTGAAATGGTGCTGATTCATAACCTGGAAGGTAAAAGGAACGGAATTATTTACATTTACCTGGGGGTAGCACTTGCCGCTGTTGATTTTGTGATGCTTAATAGCCTGTCGCCGGGGCTAGTTGCCGGCATAGCCATTGTTATTGTAATTACTGTTGCCGAAATGCTTTCCATGCCATTTATGAATGCATTTTGGGTAAGCCGCACATCCGACAACAACAGGGGGCAATACGCCGCCTTATACAGCATGTCGTGGTCGGCTGCGCAAATACTGGCACCGCTTATCGGCGGGTTTGTTATCAGTTTTGGTGGATTCAGGATGCTGTGGTGGGGGTTAGCCTGTTTATGTACCATATCCGCAGCCGGGTTTTATTTTTTATACAGATATACCGATCCCAAAGAATTAAGTTAAATCCCGGTCTCTGAACCAAACTTCATCTGGTGCCACATTGCAGCTTTCCATCAGATTTACCAGTTCAATAGCATCGCCGGAAGTAATTACCAGTTCACGATTGGCTGGTTTTAAAAACTTTTGTTCAACCATCAGGTCCATCTGCTGTAATAGCAGATCATAAAAACCATTTACATTTAAAACACCCACCGGGTGACTATGCAACCCCAATTGAAGCCATGTTAAAACTTCGAAAAATTCTTCCAGCGTACCAAATCCACCGGGCAACATAATAATACCGTCGCAAAGGTCATTCATCAGTTGTTTGCGCTGATGCATATTCTGTACAATGTGCAACTCGGTTAAACCAGTGTGGCCAACTTCTTTATCCATCAAGAACTGTGGGATGATCCCTATTGCTTTTCCGCCACGACTTAATACCGCATCGGCAATCAAGCCCATCACCCCTACTTTACCGCCGCCATAAACCAGGGTAATATCACGGGCAACCATAATTTCCGCTAATTCTTCAATAGCGCTTTTTAATATAGGATCGCCGTTAAAATTGGCTCCGCAGAACACACAGATAGCTCTCATTTCAGGAAGGTTTTTAATGGTTTTAACAGCCGAAAAATAAACAGAATTTTATAAAGTTTAGGCTACCATTTTATTAACAATATAATTAAAAAGCATTCATTCGTCTTTAACATGTCCGTTTTAAAGGGTATTGTACAAACGGGACAAATTACCTTTTCCATATCAACTAATTATAATGGCGATATGAAATTCGGCGCCGGGATTGACCATTGCCTATTAAACGTCGAATAACAGGCAAACCGCGAATAAACATCATTTTTGGGCTGTCATTAATAAAAAATGTAATAATTTTATAAATAATTAAAAAACTAAAATCATGAAAACCCTTAAAATAATTTCATTAATGCTGGTACTGGTATTTTCCATTTCATCGGTAAAAGCCGCGCCACCCGTAAACAATATTGATAGAATCACCAATGCCTATTTAGGGATAAAAAATGCACTTGCAGCAGGTAATGGCACTTTAGCGCAAACAAAAGGCAAAGAATTATTAGATGCTTTATCAACCGATGCAACAAAAGGCCTGAACGCTGATCAGCAAAAGTTGCTGAACAGCTACCTCGATAAATTAAAATTCGACAGTCGCCATATCAGTGAAGTTGCCAATGTTGAGCATCAGCGTGAGCATTTCGAAAGTCTTTCAAAAAATATGTATGAAGTTTTAAAGGGCCTTAAAGTGAATACCTCAACCCTTTATGAGCAATATTGCCCAATGAAAAAAGCATATTGGTTAAGCGAATCATCAGCTATTAAAAACCCGTATTACAACGATAAAGAAATGGCAACCTGTGGAAAAACAACTGCTACATTAAACGCCGTTAAATAAACAATACGTTTAAAAAAAGAGCGCCATGCAAAATAAACTTGCATGGCGCTTTCTTTTCAAATCCCTTTTTAATTAGGTTTTCAGTGTTTTTTGTTTATTCTGTAACATAATCAGAGCCTTATCAGCCCTTATCTTTCTGGTCTCTTCCTGTTTGGCTGATCCTACCCAATCACAATAACCTTGTTTGTACGATTTTGACAAGCCTTCAAAAAACGTATTTGCTTCTGTATCTTTATCGAGCAATACCTGTAGTTCGGACGGAGTGCCTTCAATATGTTCGCCTTTTTTTAGCATACTGGTGAATTAAATTAATTGGCAATATTTTAAATAGGTACTAAGCCTCAATTTCAACGCCCCACCATTTTAACGGAAAAGCGATCTCTTCAACCGAGCTAACCACCATATCGGGCTTAAAGGCATAATGACTTAAATCCTCCTTACGGGCTATACCCGATAGTACCAATATAGTTTTATAACCCATTTGTACGCCGCCTTGTATATCGGTTTCCATAGTATCGCCAACTACAGTTGTTTCTGCTGTTTCAAGTCCCAGGTATTTCCTGGCAGATCGCATCATAACCGGGCTGGGTTTGCCGGTCACAAATGCTTTGCGTCCGGTTGCCTCTTCTATCATGGCCGTTGTTGCAGCAATACCCAGGTTATTCCATCCCGGTTTCTTTGGCGATGGGTCCCTGTTGGTGGTTATAAATTTAGCTCCTCCTAAAATCATGTCAACCGCACGCTGCACCATTTCCAGCGTAAAGTTTCGGCCCTCGCCTAAAACAACAAATTCCGGGTCAGTATCAACCAGGGTAATTCCGTTTTCGTGCAAGCTGGTTAGTAAGCCGCCCTCACCCAAAACATAGGCGGTACTGCCGGGGCCCTGATCACCTAAAAATTTGCCGGTTGCCATCGCACTGGTATAAACGTGTTCTTCGGTTATATCGATACCAAGCCTTTTTAACTTTCTAACTGCTTCAAGCCTTGTGCGCTGGCTGTTATTAGTCATAAAAGTAAAGGGTATATTATTTTCGAGAAGATTGGCTATAAATTTATCAGCTCCCTGTATCAAAGTTTCGCCGCTGTAAATAACGCCATCCATATCAATTAAAAGTCCGTGTTTCATAAAATAGATATTTTGTAAATATTAAACTAGCCCATTATCACTCATCGTCATATAACCAAATATAACGAATCACATCAAAAAATGATAATATATTAACAGAAATGATATTCTATTAACAACATCATATACTTTAACGTATTAATTTTAATTTTTGTTAATACTAAATAAAGATTTAAAGACTTAACAAATTGGTTTATCTTGAATTATTATGATAGTAAAGATATAAAATGTCGCAATATATTGCACATATAACCCTCGTTGTAAATGATTATGACGAAGCCATCAGCTTTTACACCGACAAGCTGAACTTTATTTTAGTTGAAGACACTGTTTTAAGTGATGCTAAAAGATGGGTATTGGTGAAACCTGATAACTCATCAGCCTGTTGTCTCTTACTGGCAAAAGCGGTAGGCGAAGAGCAAAAAGGCCGGATAGGCAATCAAACCGGCGGCCGTGTTTTTCTTTTTTTATATACCGATGATTTTTGGACCGATTACAACCGGATGCTAAAAAGCGAAATCAATTTTGTCCGCGAACCCAAGCAGGAAGATTATGGCACCGTAGCCGTTTTTGAAGATTTATATGGCAATTTATGGGATTTAATAGAAGCAAAAAAACGCCTTCCAATTTAATTGAAAGGCGTTTATAAAATCATGTTTGTCTCTTATTTCTGAGCAGGTGGTGCAGTTGTTTCTGGTGATTTACCTATCAGCGCCATAAACTGATCCAATTTTGGTGTAATGATAATTTGCGTACGCCTGTTTTGAGATTTTCCGGCATCAGTGCTGTTGTCAGCTATCGGGTTATATTCTCCACGACCGCCGGCAGTTAATCGCTTAGGGTCAACGCCGTAACTATTTTGCAATGCCTGCACTACTGATGATGCCCTCAAAGTACTCAAATCCCAGTTATTGCGGATATTAGTTTGTGAAATAGGGACGTTATCCGTATTACCTTCAATTAACACATCGTAGCTTGAGTAATCATTAATGATTTTGGCAATTTTAGCAAGCGTAGCCCCCGCTTTATCAGAAATAGCATAACTGCCCGATTTGTAAAGCATATTATCAGCCAGAGATATATAAACCACACCTTTTAACACCTTAACATCAACTCCCTGAACTTCATCGGGGGTTAGTGAGCGGGTAAGATTATTGGTTAATACCATATTAAGCGAGTCGCTGGTATTTTTTAAGTTTACTAAATGCTGTATGTATTTGTTTGATGCATTTATTTCATCAACCAGTTTTGAAATATTCACTTTCCCTTGGTTGTTGCCTGCTAAACATTTGTTCAGGGCATCCTGTAAAGCAAGCGAATTGGTTTGCGCCTGGGCAATTTGATCCTGCAAGCTTTTTACCTGGTTATTTGATACCGCCAGCTCCTGCTGGGTAACCTGCCAGCTTTGTTTTAAATTACGATTGGTGTCAATTGACTGATTGTACTGTGATTGCAATGCAGCATATTTTTTGTTGCTTACGCAACTCTGAAATGCCACTGCCAGCAATAGTATTACCGGCAAAACTATTTTAATCTTCATTGTTGTGAAATTTATTTATGACTTGACTATACCTCTTTATAATCAACATAGCTCATAACAACACAGTGCACCTAAAGGTTTGAGATTATTTAAAGAAAATAATTCGGGAAATTATTTTGTCCGTTTTGTTCAAATATCATTTTCCCCAAAAAGCCATATTTCAAGGAAAATCAACAATTAACGATATATCGTCAGATTATTTTACTTCCCAAAACAACAAGCGACTGATTTTTAAACTGTTACATACTGGCATATAATTAGTATTAGGTCCAATGTCCGAAATACTCAAAAAGCGGGCCGGCAAAAAAATTAATGGTTTAACAATATCTGACAATTTTAAATTTAAGACGATGGCAACTGTATTCGTATTAACTCACGCGGCAATGATAATTTGCTTTATCTGCATTTTCCACAAATATCTTTCTAATTTCCTGACAGCTAATCTCATCAAAATAAAAGCCTGGCTGTCGGGGCTTCCGCAACACGTCTCTAGAGTTGCGCCTAAAGAGACATTTTTTGAGGCTTTTTCGAAAATAAACTTATCATCATCATTCTTCTAAATCAGTAAGAGAAGCGCCTTTTAAAAACGAATACATGGCATTAATCATTACTATTAATTAATCAGGTTCGAAGCTGACCAACAAGCACAGTGAAGACTTATTCTTAATAAAACCCCATTCTATTTTTATCACATGAGAGAGATTAAAATTCAACCATCCATTACTGTGCGAGACTCGTATTCTTTGGGCAGGTATTTTTCTGAAGTAGGTAAGATCAGGTTAATTACAGCTGACGAAGAGATTTTATTGACTCAAAAAATCAGTTGCGGTGACCAGGCTGCCCTTGAAAAATTGACCAAAGCCAACTTGCGTTTTGTAATATCGGTTGCAAAGCAATATCAAAACAACGGACTAACACTTAATGACCTGATAAATGAAGGTAATATGGGATTAATAATAGCTGCAAAACGTTTCGATTCTACCAAAGGATTTAAATTTATTTCGTACGCTGTGTGGTGGATAAGACAAACTATACAACTGGCTATTGCCGATCAGTCAAGGATGGTTCGTTTGCCAATGAACCAGGTTGTTCGTTTGAATAAAATACATAAATCAACTGCCAAATTGGAACAACTGTTGGAAAGAAAACCAACGCCCGAAGAGCTTGCAGAAGATATGGAATTAACGGTTGAAATAGTTGCTGAATCTATAGCATGTTCAAAATCGCACATTTCTGTTGATGCACCTCTGTTTATTGACGAAGAAGGCTCCCTTCTTGACGTTTTACAGAGTAACGATCTTACAACAGACTATTCGTTAGCAACCGAGTCAAAAACACATGATATTAACCTGCTGCTTAATATTCTCACCGAACGCGAACGCGGGATAATAACGCTATTTTTTGGTCTTGACTGCAAAACGGCCCATACACTTGGTGAGATTGCAGCACTATTTAAATTAAACCCGGTAAGCATAAGACGAATACGTGATAAGGCGCTCTTACAATTAAAACAATATTCGAAAGTATATTTACTACAGTCATATCTGTAATATCATATAAATCAAGCCATTAAATAACACCAACAAGGCTCTTTTCATTTAATGAGGGGCCTTTGTTATTTAACTGAAAAAAAATAAAAATAAATTTGCGTAACTCAGAAGTTACACATACATTTACGTAACTTAAAAGTTACCCTTTATGGCAAAAATTATTAAACACGAATTATTTTTCCCAAAACCACCAGAGGTAGTTTGGGAATACCTGACGCAACCGGAGCTGATTGCGCTATGGCTGATGCCAAATGATTTCTTACCCGTTTTGGGACATGAGTTTCAATTTACCACAAAACCAATGCCCGATTTAGATTTGGATGGTATTTTTTATTGTAAGGTTTTAGAAATAATCCCATTCAAAAAACTCTCCTACTCATGGAAGTTCGGGCCGGGTAATGGAGTCTTACACGACTCAGTAGTGAACTGGATCTTAAATGAAAGCAACAATGGCACCGAACTTCAATTAGTGCATCGTGGTATAGGGGAAACAGCTGCTTTACCAATATTCGCGTTACTGGATGAAGGATGGTTAGCAAATATTAAGAAAATTTTAAAATTGACAGAAGCAACAACAAATGGAACAACACCGGCTTGATGCCTTCCAGGTAATTGCCGACCCAAGCAGGAGACAAATATTACTCCTGCTTTCGAAAGATAGCCTGACCATTAACTCTTTGGCCGAAAACTTCGAAATGAGCAGGCCCGCCGTTTCAAAACACATCAAAGTGCTTTACAATGCGGGTTTCATTTCTATACAAGATATAGGAAGGGAACGGCACTGTGTGCTCAGGCAGGATGGCTTCAATGAACTACGGGAATGGCTCACCTACTATGACGCATTCTGGGGCAGTAAATTGAAAAAATTGGAAGCCTTATTAAATGATAAAACAAAAAATGAATAATAAATCAAAAAAAATGAATAACCAGGATTTCACTACTACCATTTTGGTAGATCAAACACCAAAAGAAGCCTTCGATGCCATCACTAATGTTCGCGGATGGTGGTCTCAGGAAGTTGAGGGCGGTACAGAAAAACTAAATGACGAGTTCAATTATCATTACAAAGATGTTCACCGCTGCAAGATGAAATTAGTAGAAGTCGTCCCCGAAAAAAAGGTAGTTTGGCTTGTTCTGGATAACTATTTCAACTTCACAAAAAACAACAACGAATGGGCCGGTACGAAAATCAGCTTTGAAATTACTAAGCAGGATAACAAAACACAAATCAGCTTTGCTCACCGCGGCTTAGTCCCCGAATTTGAATGCTTTGATATATGCTCAAACGCCTGGAGCGGTTATATAAACAGCAGCCTGAATAGTTTGATCGCCACTGGTGAAGGGCAGCCTAACCCTAAAGAAAGTTAAACAGTAACTATCAACAACTTAATAAATTGATAATTTATGAAAAATCAGACTTTCACCGCTACCTTTTGGGTCGATCAAACGCCAAAGTGAGTGGACAAGTACCAAAGTCAGTTTTGAAATTGATAAACAAGGCGATAAAACGCAATTACATTTCACCCACATCGGTTTAGTGCCCGAATTTGCATGTTTTGATGGTTGCTTTAATGGTCGGAGTGCAGATACCGAAACGATTTACCAGCTGACCAATTAAAGGCTAAATAATTCGCTCAAATTTTTATAACGTGCAGCAATAAATGCCGGTGTCCTGTTGACCTTGTTGGCATGTTCCTTGTCCGCACCATGATCAAGGAAAAGCCGGACGATCTCTATCCGTTTGTTCATCCCTTTATCATTGGAAACCGCTGTCCATAAAGGCTGGTTGCTATGCTTATCTGCCATATCCAGTCTGCCATTGTGCACTAAAATATAAGCTGCAATTTCCAACCTATTATGTTCGGCGCAATAATGCAAAGCCGTGTCACCATTCTCATCCTGTAAGTTCACGTCAATACCCTGGTCGATCAGGAACATGGCGAGATTGGTGTTACCTTGGAAAACAGCAGTGTGCAATAGCGAAGCGCCCATAGTGTTCTTTTGCTGCAACAAGTTTTTGTCTTTTAGGATTTGTGCTTTTAAGGCTGCCGTTTCTTGTTCGTTCATCTGATAGTGTCTACGCTTTTTTTGAAATTGATGATACAACCTTCCAGGATCGGGTATTCGCTTTTTGCGCGTTTGGCAACTGGCTTTTCCAGGTCTTTCTCATATGCAGCTTTGGTCATGGTTTTTATGATATGATCGGTGGAACAAGAGCAATAGTCTTTGGTTTGTTTAGGAAACAAAACACCCAGTTGCCTGCCGTTGTACATACAGGTATCGATCAGCCGCTGCCGGTCAGCGGGCGTCCAGCGGCCATCATCGTGGAACAGCCATAAACCGCCTGCGATTAAACATAGCACAGCACAAATGAGCAGCAACTTCTTTTGTAATTTCATAATTGGTGCGGCTAAGGTAGAAAAAACAAACAATTTAAATAACCGGAAAAATTTCAGGATAATTGCTGAAAAATAAAAGCTGTGAAATTAAAGCTAGCCCTTGCTTGAATTTTATTGTTGATTATAACCCATGCTTCCGCGCAAAGCGACAGCGCCCATGTATTTATTGATTCCGCCTTACGTTTTGCAAAAAAATATTCCATATACCGGGATAAAGTCAACTGGTAGAAAGTGGAAGATTCAGTTCGGCAGCAGCAGCAAATGCCCGCAGCACCCAAGAAGCGATCCCGTCGCTGCAATTATTATTTCGCCTGTTGAACGACAAACATGGCGCGGTGGTTTATAACGGCAAATATTACCGGGGTTATCCGAAAAAGGAGCTGGTAGACACCGTCATTCATAAAGATTTACTAAAAAAATATTATAAAGATAATGTCGTGGAGTCTACTGTATTGGAACCCGGTTACGGCTATTTGCTGGTGCCTGATAACAACCCGACCCATGAAGGTGATGTCGACCGTACCGGGCAGGGTATACAGGATCAGTTATATAAATTGAACCCCGCCGAATTAAAAGGATTGGTGATTGACCTCCGCGTCAATCCCGGCGGTGATATGTTCGCCATGCTGGCCGGTTTGACCGAAGTACTGGAACCTGGCGAACTCGGCGCTTTTGTTGACCCGGTAGGACATACCCAAGAGTTATGGGGCACCAATGGCTATTATAGCTGGTCAGATTCGGTTACGCATGCCCGCGCTACGGTGGCACACACCTTTTCCAAACCCGGTTTAAAAATAGTGGTATTGATCAGCCCCGAAACCAAAAGTTCCGGTGAGGCCGTAGCCATTTCCTTTAAGGGAAGACCCCATACCTGGTTCATCGGCGAACCGACCAGTGGTTTTACCACCTCCAATTATTCCTTCAATTTTACTGATAAAGTCGGCCTTTTTCTTTCTGCTACGATAGAGGCGGATAAGAGCGGTAATATTTATTGGGATACCGTAAAACCGGACGAAACGATTCTTGGTGGCGATAACTTTGATGATCTGCAATTGGATAAAAAAATTATTGCCGCTTTGAAATGGCTGAAAAGCTAATAATTGATTAAATAATATTACACCTTATTTATCGCAATTTACGAAGAGTCAATAAACAACAAAAGCCATCAAAGATGACTTTATTTTAGTGTTCCCGACGAGATTCGAACTCATATCAGCTGAACCGGAAACTATCGATATACCTCCTACCAAAACGAGCATCAAAAAATATATTTCATTTATTGATAATAAGTCATTTTAAAAAAGACCTCACCTGCAAAAGTGTATATAATCACATTGGTTTTTTTACAAATAATTTACAGAGCTAGTCACCTAACACTTTAGGTTTAACAATGACACAACCTTTGACTGGACGTCATCAATTATCCTCCAATCGGGCTTAATATAAATATCTGTCGTTTTTGTGTTGTGATCAATGTGATTTAAAGCAAAGGCTACGTCATCCTTCGAAAACCTACATTCATTGCGAGCTATACTACCAAACGAATGACGGGCACAATACATAGTCAATGAGGTAATACCTGTGGCCTCACCGATTTCCTTCAACCCTTTATTCAATGCTTTATTAAAATTACTGGATTCCGCATATCTTTCCCGAAGCCGGTTGATATATTTGAACAATAGTGGAGATGCGTCCGGGATAAGATTTATACTTATAAAAGCACTATCCTTTCTTCGTTTTCTTGTTTTTGACCGATTATAATTAACCCGGTTTTTCACAATAGAGGATTGGCAAAGGTCATAAATATCCTTAGCGTTCATACCGCACATGTAAAATGACAAGAGAAAGATTTCCTTTGCCAGCTCTGCACGGGAACCTGGAGTACATATAAATTCACGAATTAAAATAATTTGTTTAATACTTAGTGCTCTTTTTGCAGTCATCGGCGCATCGATTACTTTGTGTCTTTTAAATGGATAATGCTTTATCCTAATCAAGCCTAAGTCTTCATCATTAAAACGGTCCCTTGCAGCGTTAAAAAGGGTTCCGAGGTCACGCATGTGATTATGTAAGCCAGAGTCAGATAGCCCTTTGCTAACGTAACTTACATCCTTGTTAAACTGATTTTTACGTTTGAACTTTCTTTCCTTTCTAAGGTATCTTTCATAGTCCGGCAACATGATCGAATTTATTCGATCTATTTCGACCTTTTGAGTTCCGAAATAGTCACACAAGCTATTTGCAACGGTTGATATTGGATAGGCACTCCCGTTCCTCCCCTGCTCTTTCAGTTCGTCTACATATTGCCTGGCAAAAGCAACAAAATCAATTACGGAATTTTCTTCGGTATGAGTTAGACGATCTGCCAATTGCTTTACATCAAGATGCATCAGGAAGCTATCCAGTTCCAGCAGCTTAATCCGGTATTTAGCTATTTCGGTAGAAATCACGGAAATTAAAAACTTATCCTTTACTGTTAAGTCTTTTTTAAGTTGCTTTTCCCCCACGAAATGATTCGTGTTGATGTAAGTTATTTTTCGATTGTGAGTTAATCGATACTTTATATTATAAGTACCATCCTCCTTTTTGTGGTGTTTGAGAACCACTTCCTTAATTGTAGCCATGCCGACGAACCCGTTGTAAAACATTTGTAAAACATTTTCGTCAAGTTGGGCAGTTTTTCGTGTTTAACACAACACATCAGTTAACAACTGACGAATTATAATTTTTATCGAAAAACAGCCCTGAGGGCATAAAAAAAGCCCTTTTACTGCTGTAAAAAGGCTTTTTAGAAAGGGGGTAAATGATGGGGCTCGAACCCACGACCCTCGGTACCACAAACCGATGCTCTAACCAACTGAGCTACATCTACCGTTTTGGAGAGTGCAAAAATAGAAATCTTAAGCCGATTTGCAAAGTGTTTTTTTATAATATTGCGTTAAATTGCAAAACACAATATAAATCAACAAAATACGCTTTATAAAATATGGCATGTGGCAACATCTCCTACACCCTAAAAAGTCAAATTAATATTACAAAAAGCTTACTCAGCAGCCTGCGCAACGGCTCAATTATTAGGTAAATTTGTAATATGGCAGAGCAATTGATTGAACTCAACGTGACCGGGATGCATTGTAATAATTGTGCGTTGTCTGTACATAAACTTTTGGAAAAAAGAGGCTTACATAATATCCTTGTCGATTTTGCGAGCGAAGAGGTTAAGTTCTCCAACGATAACGATGCCGATCTTCCCGGTATTATCAAAGATATCGAGGGCCTGGGTTATAAAGTGGTTGATGATCCTGCCCTGCAGGTTATCCCCTTTTATGAAAAGGTGGAAAACAAATTTATTTTCTGCGCGATTTTAACGGCTCCGCTTTTATTGCATATGGTACTGCCCTGGCATTTTTTGCATCTTCCGCTGGTGCAAGTGCTGCTTTGCCTGCCTGTTTTTATCGTAGGGTGTTTGCATTTTGGCAAAAGTGCCATCAACTCCATCAGGGGCGGCATCCCTAATATGGATGTGCTCATCTTTGTGGGTTCGTCGGCTGCTTTTATTTATAGTTTAATAGGAACAATAGAAAACTTAGGTGAGCAATATCAATTTTACGAAACCTGCGCAACCATCATTACCCTGGTATTATTAGGCAATGTGTTAGAAAAACGTTCGGTAAGCCAGACCACTTCTGCGGTTAAAGACCTGGTAAAAATTCAGCAGGTAAATGCCAACCGTGTTATAAACGGAGACATTGAAATAGTCAACGCGAGGGACGTGCGTCCGGGTGATACGCTGTTAGTAAACCAGGGCGATAAGATCCCGGTGGATGGCGAAGTTCTTTCCGGCATCGCCTCTGTCGACGAAGCCATGCTCACCGGCGAAAGCATCCCGGTTGAAAAAGAGAAATACGACAAAGTTATTGGTGGTACCATAGTTCAAAATGGTAATATCAGGATGATAGCCACTAAAGTTGGTTCAAATACCGTATTGGCGCAAATCATCGAACTAATGAAAAAAGCGCAGGCGGCTAAGCCTCCTGTACAAAAACTGGGCGATAAGGTAGCGGCGGTCTTTGTTCCAGCGGTGATCTTGATTTCCATGTTCACTTTTTTAATTACTTTTTTCGTTGTGCATACCAGTATGCAGGTAGCATTGATGAATGCTATTGCTGTGCTGGTTATATCATGCCCCTGCGCCATGGGTTTGGCTACACCAACGGCAGTTATGGTTGGCTTAGGTCGTGCTGCTAAAAACGGAATATTAATAAAAGGTGGCGATACCATTGAAGCTGTTTCTAATACCAAATTTGTAGTATTCGATAAAACAGGTACTGTTACCACCGGCAAATTCCGCATCAATAACATCAAAGCAGAGGGCAAAACAGACATCGAATTAATCCGCGGCATTATCGTTGCTATTGAAGAACGGTCAAACCACCCAATCGCCAAATCATTGGTAAACGAACTGATGTCCCTGCCAAAAAGTAAGGTGATCTTAAAATCAGCCAGCGAAGAAAAAGGTTTAGGGATGCGGGCCGAAGATGTAGAGGGTAATCACTACTTTCTGGGTTCGGGTAAAGCAAAAGATGAAAGCGATTTCAATCTATCTTTATATAAAAATCAAAAGCTTATAGCCCAGGTAGCCATTGATGATGAAGTTAGGCCCGAAGCAATAACACTTATTAAGCAGCTTAAAAAAATGCACATTGTGCCCGTACTATTAAGCGGCGATAAAATGAACCGCTGTTTAAAAGTGGCCAAATTGATTGGTATTACCGATGTACACGCCGAAAAACTGCCCGACGAAAAGCTTACCGTTATTGACATATACAAACAAAAGGGCAAAACGATAATGATTGGCGATGGCATAAATGATGCCCCGGCACTCACTAAAGCCGACGTTGGCGTTTCCATGAATGATGCAAGCCAGGTTGCCATGCAGTCGGCAAGGGTCATACTACTCAATACCGATTTGCATTCGGTTATCAAGTTTCTGCAAATAAGCAAGCATACTTTAACTACTATTAAGCAAAATCTTTTTTGGGCATTTGCTTATAATATTATTGCCATACCTGTAGCCGCCCTGGGCTTTTTAAACCCGATGGTAGGTGCATTTGCTATGGCATTTTCTGATGTTGTAGTAATTGGCAATTCGCTGCGTCTTAAATCAAAAAAGATCGACTAGTTCATTGTTGATAGATCACTAACCATTGCCTTAAATTATTTTATATTTTTGGCACCATTGATCAGGTATGTTCAAGGCCCGACGGCCATGAACTATTAACCATGATCCATGAACCAAAAAACATGATCGAAATATTTACAGACGGAGCATCAAGTGGTAACCCAGGCCCGGGAGGATATGGCGTAATACTACGCTCGGGAAAACACTATAAAGAACTGGCCGAAGGTTTCCGTAAAACCACCAACAACCGCATGGAATTGCTGGCGGTAATAAAAGGCTTAGAGAGCATAAAAACTCCGGGACATGATGTAATGATTTATTCTGATTCTAAATATGTGATTGATGCCATAGAAAAAAAATGGCTGCTCGGCTGGTTAAAAAAAGGCTTCGCCGGAAAAAAGAATAAAGATCTTTGGCTTCGGTATTTAGATGTGAGCAAGCTGCACAATGTAAAATTCACCTGGGTACGAGGCCACGCCGGTCATCCCGAAAATGAACGCTGCGACCAATTGGCTGTAGCGGCAGGCAAACAAAAAGATCTGTTGATTGATTCCGTTTTTGAAGTAGAAAACGCGAAGGCCAATTTATTATAGTTTGCAGTTTTTAGTGGGCAGTTGGCACGTTCGAATACATGCTAACTAAAAACCGCCAGCAAACTGCAAACCGCCCACTGCCTACTGCAATTCCACCACTCCTTCAAAACTCTTTTTAGTTTGTTGAGGCGAAAAGCAAAGCATCATCTCTTCGGCCTTTTTTACCATATTTTCTGACCCAATAAAAATAGCGGAACGCTGGTGCAGCTCTTCCACATCAAGCTCCAATATACGCTGATATCCATTGCTGGCCTTGCCCCCGGCCTGTTCAATTATAAATGCCATGGGGTTACATTCATATACCAAACGTAGTTTGCCATTTGGCGCACTTGCTGTTACAGGGTAAACAAATATGCCGCCTTTAATTAAGTTGCGATGCAGATCGGCCACCATTGATCCGATATATCTGGAGGTAAAGGGTCGTTTAGTTTTAGCGTCCTCCACCTGGCAATATTTAATATATTTTTTAACCCCATCAGGGAAATGGGTATAATATCCTTCATTTATTGAGTAGATAGTACCATCCTTTGGTATCTGCATATCCGGGTGCGAAAGACAAAACTCTCCTATCGATGGATCCAGCGTAAAGCCGTTTACCCCTTTACCCGTGGTATAAACCAGCATGGTTGATGATCCGTAAATTACATAACCTGCCGCCACCTGTTCTGTGCCGCGCTGCAGCACATCGTCTATGGTAGCTCTGCCCTCGATTGATTTACGGCGGTAGATAGAGAAAATAGTACCAACAGCCACATTTACATCGATATTTGATGAGCCATCCAGCGGGTCCATGGCCACAATGTATTTGGCATCCTTTGATATTTCGGAGTCGATATGGATACATTCATCATTTTCCTCTGATGCTACGATGCAGCATTCGCCGCCATGTTTTAAAGCTGATATAAATTGTTCGTTAGCGTAAACGTCGAGCTTTTTCTGGCCTTCGCCCTGTATGTTAACTGTTCCCGCTTCGCCTAAAATGTCAGCCAGTCCGGCCTTGTTTACCTCTCGGTTTACAATTTTAGCAGCTATGCCTATGTCTCTTAAAAGCCGTGATAACTCGCCTTTGGCGTATGGAAAATCCGCCTGTTTCTCGATGATAAATTGCCCCAGCGTCTTCGCTATTTTCATATACTTAATGTATTTATTACATCAAATTAATGTAACTCAATAAGGTCTAAGGTATGAATTTTATCTTCAGAAATGCAAAATCTAATTAATGTGCGCACCTTTTGCCAACCCTGTTTTCCGGCTGCACCGGGGTTTATATGCAAACAATTGATCTTTTTGTCATAAATAATTTTCAAAATATGCGAATGTCCGCAAATAAATAGCTGCGGAGGCTTAGTGTATATTTCACCCTTAACCTGCGGACTATATTTACCGGGATAACCACCAATATGCGTCATCCAAACATCCACGTTTTCGCAATTAAACCGAAGGTGTTCCGGGTATACTGAACGAATGTCGGCACCATCAATATTTCCATACACTCCTTTAAATGGTTTAAAGGCGGCCAGCTTATCGGCCACTTCAATGTTCCCAAAATCGCCGGCATGCCAAATTTCGTCGCAGTTTTCAAAATGTTTAAAAACAGAGTCATCAAGGAAGCTATGCGTATCAGAAAGGAGACCTATTTTTACCATGAACTATTAAAAATTAATAAAATAAGGTTTAAGCAATTCTTTATACCCAACCGAATATACCCCTTCGTCCTCATAAATAACAAAACTACTAGTCTCTGTTGAAGACTTCTCTTTACAGAAATATAAAATAACCCTATGCGGTTCCGAATGCAAATAGGATTGGATGCTGATGGTTCTTTGCAGCAATATGGAGTAACTAGCCGCCAAACTGATTAACAGATCAGCCATTGTAGCCGGAACAATCAACCAAAAGCTGCCGTAGAATGATAAATGACCAGCTACTGCATTCATCAGTCGCTCAAAAAAATCAACATCGGTATGTTTGGCCAAAGTTTTTTTTGCTCCGGGTGATTTCAGCGAGTCGATATAAAAAGGCGGATTGGAAACAATCAAATCATATTTACTTTCCGGATATTGATCAAAATGGTTTTCAAAGCCTTCGGCATACAGAGTCAGTCTATTTGCGAACGTTGATGCTTTGAAGTTTCTTTCGGCTGTTTTTGCAGCCTCTGTATCAATCTCTACAGCATCTACCTTCGCCATAGCATATCGCTGGGCCAGCATTAAAGCAATAACGCCTGTCCCGGTACCAATATCTAATATGGACGCAGGCTTATCGGCATCAGCCAAAGCACCCAGCAACACGCCATCGGTATTAATCTTCATGGCGCAGCCAGTTTGGTCGACATTAAATTGCTTAAACCTGAACATGCTTTTCATTTATTGATTAAGGATAGCGGTTTATTTACGATTAACAAAATTAAAATTGATGTAACAAATTTTAAAAACGGATACTTATTGGGTATGAAAGCATTAGTTATATTTAAAAACAATGATTTTTAAAAGTGGAGACCAAAGAAAAACACTTCCTGCAATTGTTGAATGAGCATAAGGGAATTCTTTTTAAGATCTGCAAAATTTATGAAGATAATGCCAACGACCGGAATGATCTTTTGCAAGAGATGACCCTGCAATTGTGGCTGGCCTTCGACTCATTCAGGGGAGAGAGCAAATTTAGCTCGTGGATGTATCGCGTAGCCTTAAATACAGCTATCGTATTTTTCAAGAAACAAAAACGCCGGCCAGACAGCGAACAATTGTCCGGCAACTTTGAACAGATTGATGTCGATTTAAACAGCCAAAAAGAAGAACAACTGGCCCTGTTTTACAAAGCCGTACAGCAATTGGATAAAGTTGAAAAAGCGTTGATATACCTCTACATGGAAAATCAAACACACGAAGAGATTGGAGAAAACCTGGGTATTACCGCAGGAAATGCGCGGGTACGCCTTAATCGCATAAAAAACAAACTGAAAGAAATAATTAAAAATATAAGTTATGAATATTGATGATTTAAAAGATGCATGGAACAACGATGAGCCGAAAGACATGCATTTACTGGTTAGTACCGCAGATTTGGGTAAAACCACTTCGGCTGTTCAGAGGATACGTAAAAATATGAAATCGGAGTTTGTGGCGACATTCATTTCATATGGCATCATATTGTTGTTTTTGTATAAGCATTCCCAAATTTCGTTTATGTTTAATATAGCGGTGATTTTGCTTTTTATCATTTTTGTGATCAACTGCTACTATTTTTCCCGGTTTTACATTTTTTATAAATCTATAAGCAGGTATGATCTCAGTTTAAGAGAGAGCATCAATAAAATAGTTTATGAGATGGAGCTCAATGCGGAAATCTATAAAACTTATAGTTTTTCTGTAGCGCCGCTATCTGTTTTAATAACGCTTGCTATAATTTATAGTCCCGAAAAGTCAGTTTATATTCAGCAAATAATAAACAGCAACACCCATATTTCTATTGGCAACCTGCTTTGGATCTTTTTGGTGATCATCATTTCATTTATGGCAACCTATTTTGGAATTAATTTCCACGTACGTACTCAGTACGGCAAATACCTGACCGAATTAAAAAGGATAATGGAAGATTTAAGAAGCGCGTCGTAAAAGGATGATCGACAAAACGCAATCCCCATGTCCCATCGGGACATCTGGTCGGTAGAAGATTATTTCTCGTAAAATTCAATGGGCAAGCCATCAGGGTCGGCAAAAAAGGTAAAGCGTTTGCCAGTATGTTCATCAATACGGATAGATTCGGTAATCATGCCAAAAGAATTAACATGTGCAATAGCCCCGTCAATATCATCTACCTCAAAAGCCAAATGACGCAGACCTGCAGCTTCCGGCCGCGAAGACCTGGTGGGAGGATCAGGAAATGAAAAAAGCTCGATCTGGTATTGGCCTCCAACTTCCAGATCGAGCTTATATGATTTTCTTTCTTTGCGGTAAATTTCCTGCACTATTTTTAAACCGAGTACCTCACTATAAAAATGTTTCGACTTTTGATAGTCAGCACAAATAATGGCAATATGATGTACGCGGTTCAGTTTAAACATTATGCACCTAAAATTTCATGCAACACATTGCTGTGTACCATTTTAATGTCAGTAATATGACCAAATGATTCGTCATCAATATTTAAGGTACCATTAGTAACGGTCCCCAATAAACTGAATTCAGTTTCGCTGGTGGCCATCATCTCAATAAAACGCTCCTGGTTTTCGGCTGCTATACTTACCACAACCCTGCCCTGTGCTTCGCCAAATAAAAATGCATCTTTACGGATAGCGCTATCTGATTCTACTTCAAAGCCTAAGTTATTAGGCAATGACGATTCAACCAGGGCTACATACAAGCCACCATCAGCAACATCATGTGCCGATTGGATTACTTTATGTTTAATCAATTCTTTGATCACCTGGTGCATGGCATACTCTTTCTCCAGGTCAAAATAGGGCGCCGGTGCCTTCAGTATTTTATGGAACGATGCCAGGTACTGTGACGAAGCAATATCGTTAACCGATTCACCTATCAAGTAGATCAGATCACCGGGTTGTTTAAAGTCCAATGTCATTAAGTTCGACAGATCGTCCATTACGCCCAACATACCAATGGTTGGTGTCGGGAAAACCGGGCCGTCATCGGTCGACTGATTGTAAAAGCTTACATTACCACCGGTAACTGGCGTTTCAAACTTACGGCAAGCTTCGCTCATACCCTTTATAGCACCAACAAACTGCCAGTAAACTTCCGGTTTATATGGATTGCCAAAGTTAAGGCAATTGGTTATAGCAACCGGCTCGCCGCCGGCGCAGGTGATGTTACGGGCAGCTTCGGCCACCGCAATTTCGGTTCCCTTTTGCGGATCGGCGTAAACGTAACGTGAGTTACAATCAACAGTTATTACAATAGCCTTATCGGTATCTTTAACAGCCACTACCGCCGCATCGCTTGGGCGGTTAGTTGTCATGGTTGATGTACCAATCATGGAGTCATATTGATCAGTAACCCATCTTTTCGAAGCGATATTCGGGTGACTTATCAAATGTTCGGCAACAGCAACCAAATCTTTGGGCTCTGCTACGTCTTCAATTCTAAATTTCTGGTTTTCTTTAAAATAAGCTGGTTCACGGTATTCACGCTCATAAACCGGTGCGCCGCCGCCCAATACCAAATCATCGGCTGGTACATCAGCAACCAGTTCACCGTTTACATAATATTCCAGGCGTTGGGTGTCTGTTACTATACCAATAATAGCGCAATTTAAGTCCCACTTATCAAATATATCCTCAACTTCCTTTTCACGGCCCTTGTGCACTACGATCAGCATACGCTCCTGAGATTCTGAAAGCAATATCTCATACGGCTTCATGTTTTGTTGACGGGTTGGAACTTTGTCCAGCCATATTTTCATACCATGCTCACCCTTTGCCGACATTTCGGAGTTTGAGCAGATAATACCTGCCGCACCCATATCCTGCATACCAACCACAGCACCGGTTTTTATAACTTCTAATGTAGCTTCCAACAACAGTTTTTCCTGGAACGGATCACCAACCTGTACAGCCGGCAAATCATTCACCGAATCTTCGGTAATATCTTTCGATGCAAAAGCAGCACCGTGAATACCATCTTTACCGGTAGCCGAACCAACTATATAAACCGGGTTACCTACCCCGTAAGAAGTAGCTGATACCGTTTCGCCTGCTTTTACTATACCTGCCGAAAATGCGTTAACCAATGGATTTACGTTATAGCAATCGTCAAAAAACAATTCGCCACCTACAGTTGGGATGCCGAAAGCATTACCATAGTGGCTGATGCCTTTTACCACGCCTTTTACCAGCCATTTGGTACGGTCCTGCTTTAGGTCGCCAAAGCGAAGTGAGTTGAGCTGGGCAATCGGACGTGCGCCCATGGTAAATATGTCGCGGTTTATACCGCCAACACCTGTAGCAGCTCCCTGGTAGGGTTCTAATGCCGAAGGGTGATTATGTGATTCAATTTTAAATGCGCAGCCAATGCCGCCCCCAAGGTCAACCAAACCGGCATTTTCTTCGCCGGCCTTAGCCAGCATACGCGGGCCATCTTTAGGCAAAGTTTTTAGCCAGGTAATAGAGTTTTTGTACGAACAGTGCTCACTCCACATCACCGAGAAAATAGAAAGTTCGGTAAAGTTGGGCACGCGCCCTAATATTTCTTTTATACGTTCAAATTCTTCGGGTAGTAATCCAAGATCTTTGGCGGTTTCAACGGTGGTTAATTCCTGGTGCTCCAATTTATTATTGTTTTATTTGAAAGGAAGCACAAAATTAGAAAAAAAAGCCGAAAAAGCTGAAAGGAAAAAGCTGAAAGCTGAAAGCCGAGAGGAAAAAGCGAAAAGCAAAAAGCTGAAAGCCGGAAGAAAAAGCCTAAAGCAGAAAGCTAAAAGCTCAAAGCTTTGCCTGAAATGGGCATTTTGCTTTAAGCTTTTAGCTTTAGACTCTATTAATAACCTAAAATAGCTTTCTGTTTTAAGCTTTCCGCTCAATCGCCATTGGATAGTTGGAAATTTATAGGTATCATATAACGTACACGCACCGGTTGTCCGTTTTGCTTGCCGGGTTTCCATGCTTTGGCTAATTTTAAAACGCGCATTGCTTCTTCATCAAATCCATGTCCGGCAGGTCTTTCTACCACTATATTTGATAAACTACCGTCTTTCTCAATTACAAAACTTACTATTACTCTGCCGCTTTCCCCTTCTTCCTGTGCAACAGCCGGGAACCTTAAATTTTTCTGTAAAAACTTCGCCCATGCTGCCGCACCACCAACGGGTTCAGGCATCACATCGATCCCATCCCCAATATTATGTATAACATTGTCAGTTGCAGGAGCAGTACCGCCACTACTGGTAGTTGCCGATGCTGGAGGTATGTTAACGGGGCCGGCAGGGCCATCTGTAGTTTTTGGGCCAATGGCGCCTTTTAACTCATCAATCTTTACGGGGTCCTTAGCTACCGGGTCAGGCGCAACAACCGGTGGCAAATTTTGAGTCATTTTTACTGGTTTTTCAACTTCAGCTTTTAATGGCTTTTCTGGCTTAGTCACCTCCGGAGGTTTTATAGCGGTAACCGGCGGCTGAATTACGGTAATAACCCTCTCATCATGAGGTATAATTGCTTGCGGCTGTTTTGAAAACAGTAAGCTAGCGCCAAAAGCAACTGAGATGGTTAAAAAGGTAATACCCATAGCCTTAACCATGTTGCTGCCATGATGTTGCCTTAATTCATAAGCACCGTAAGACTTGTTGCGGTTTTCAAATACAAGATCGAGCCACTCGGTCCTGTACAAATCAAATTTTGAGATAAGCATAGTGATTGAAATTTAATTTTAATATTAAACGATATCAAAATATTTAATATTGCCAAAATTTAATTTTTGATATTTTCTCAATCAACTATATAGTTAGTTATATATTTTACACCTATAGGCTTGGTTTATTAATAAAAATACAATTAAATGCAACATTGTGTCTTTAACCTACCACTTATCTGTCACCACTTTTTTGGTATTTTCTTCTTTTTTCGGCGCAGAAACCGGAACATGCAATATATACTGCTTTAAACTGTCGGCAAATTGCTTGCAAAAAGCACCTGCTTCATCCAAATAACCTGCTACATCTTTCTTATCCAATTTATCCTGTGCGCTCTCCAGCGGAATAACTGTGCCCAGCTTAGGAACATAGTTATTATAACGGTCGCGCTCATAAGGGGTAAACGTGAAATCAGTAAACCAAAACCTGTATTTTTGATCTTTAAATTCCACATTTAAAACATAATCAATTTCACCCTTTTCATGTTTCAATACAGATAATCCGCCATAAACCAAAAATCTGCCTTCACCGTTCAAATTATTTAACCCTATTGGTTTTACTTTCATTTTACCGTAGTTGGCCTTTAAAAAGCTTAATCCACGGGCATGCAGTGTATCAACAGAGATACCGGGCATATCAACTACCTGGTAATAGATGTATTTATTATGCTCATCAAACGATAGCAAATCACTTTGTGCCGACGAAACTTTAACTAATAATATACTAAACAGCGTAAGTAATAATGTTTTCATGCTATAAAGATAAAAGCCGCACTGATAAATCAGCACGGCTTTAAATAAAATTGTTATTAAGATTTAGAAAGCATACACGGCTGCAAGTACAAACTGTGAAGCTGAGCTTGTAGCCACATTGCTGCTGTTAGTAAATATATCGCTCTTAGAAGTATTATCGAACCTTATTTCAGGAATAAGAGTCAACGGACCGGCTTTAATATTTGCTGTAAAAGTAATTCCGGTTACGTCATCACCAGGTAGCGGACCGGCAACTAAACCAGCACCGCCTTCAGCTACAGGAGCGCCATAGGTACCGGCTTTGTCTTTAAAATACTCACCTCTTAAACCTAAAGTAACTACTTTAGATACGGCTAACTGAGGGTAAAGGGCAACACCGGCAAAACCACCGGTAAATCCGTTTGAGGCTGAGAAATCAGCAGCATTTAAACCCAGTTTAAAGGCATCAGTAATTTGATAGGCAGTAGTAAGGTCGATTTCAGTTCCATTTGACGGGCCTGATATAAAGTTAATATAAGAAGTCCAGTTTTTAACAGGGGTTACTGTTAACTGCGCACCAAAGGTATTAACCCTTGCGGCTGATTTAAAAGTATTCCAATAGTCGTTAAAAATACCGGCCATTAAACTAACCTTATCAGAAAACGCATAGGTAGCTTTAAAGCCAGCATTCTGGAAAGGACCATTTGTAAACAGGTACGAAGTTGAGTAGTTAAAGTTAGCAGCGGGTGATATTACTTCATATCCTATAAAGGTTGACATATAGCCCATTGTTAAACTAAACTTAGATGTAAGATTATAATTTACATATAAGTTTTGAATATGATATCCAGCGGTTGGAATAGATTGATCATTACGTGGGCCGAATGATAATTCGCCAACAAATGATGCATTACCTACTGTTTTTTTCAAACCCAAATCAATCATGCCGATAGATATAGAATTTTGATCTGAGGCAAAGCTTGTTGGAATATTTGGATGGCCGGAAAAATCATATTTGTAATAGGTATCTACCGAGCCAGAAAACACCAAAGGTGCATCGGGTGCCGGAGCCGGGGCTGCTGGTGCCGCAGGAGCCGCTGCTGTTTTGCCAGTGTCGGATGGCAAAGTAACGGCTGCCTGAGCTTTATAAGTTAAAAGTGTAGCAGCAGATAAGCTTAAAAGTAAAAGTCTTTTTTTCATGACAATTGTTTGATAAGGAAAAATTAATAGTTTGGTTTGATTGATTGAATTTTTAAAAGTTATTGCATAGAATATCCCCACCTGAATTAAATGGCGGTTTAATTCAGCAGTTAGCTTTAATAATTTTTATACTAATAAGATAAAGAAACCCCTGTGCAATTGGTTGTTGCGGATGGAAAATTGACTAATTAACCAATCGCACAAGGGTTATAATAATATTATTGACTGCTGATTAAGCAGTAACTTTGGCGCCTTTTTCAAACAGGCCGCTTAAACTAACGTCGTCATCCTGTATAGGATATGCATCGGTACCGTGATCGAACATATCCAAACCTCCTGCTCCAGTTTCACCTTTCTCTTCAACACGCAGTTTCCAAGGATGTGGCAGCATCATAACCGCTTTCATCATAATCCAGGTTACAACAAATACTGCAATAGCAATAGTAAATGTACCTATAGCCTGTGCTTTCAATATACTGGCATCGCCACCATAGAATAATCCTTTTACCAGGTTAGGTGCTGAATTGTCTGCACCATAAGGACCGGTAACTCCAAATTCGCCTGTTGCAAATAAACCTAACGATAATGTACCCCAGATACCGGCAAAACCGTGTACAGGAACAGCACCGATAGGATCATCAATACGCATGTATTCAAGCAATTTAACACCACCAAATACTACGAAACCAGCTACGCCACCTAATATAGTTGCGCCAAGCGGGCTAACCCAATAACAAGGACAAGTAATTGCAACCAAGCCTGCAAGGAAACCGTTAACAGTAAATCCTAAATCAAACTTACCTTTTGTTTCACCCCACCAAAGTGCAGCAAACATAGCAGTCATACCGCCACCGCAAGCTGCAAGTGTAGTATTGGTAGCAACACGGCCTATGCCGATAGCGTCCATAGCTGAAAGTGTACTGCCCGGGTTAAATCCGTACCAGCCAAACCATAAGATGAAACCACCTACGGCAGCCATTGGTAAGTTGTGGCCGGGAGGCATACCACCGCCATCACGTGCAAATATACGCCCTATACGTGGGCCTAAAACCACCGCTCCGGCTAGTGATGCCATACCACCAATGGTGTGAACCACAGTTGAACCAGCAAAATCGCGGAAACCTTGTCCTAAGCTTGTGAAGAAATGTCCGGCAGTACCCATGGTAGCTAACCAGCCATCAGGTCCCCAGGCCCAGTGACCTATAATTGGATAAATAAATCCTGTAATACCTATACTGTAAAGAATATCGCCACGGAAACCGGTACGACCAATCATCGCTCCTGAAACCACAGTTGAGCAAGTATCAGCAAAAGCATATTGGAATATCCAATGCGCAATTACCGGAACGCCTGTGCCAGGATAAAGATCAGGAGTTCCCTGAAGGAAGAACCAATGATAACCGATAAATCCGTTACCGCTGCTAAACATAAATGCGTAACCTATAGCGTAAAATAATACACCGCATAAGCAGGTATCAAAAATACATTCCATTAATACGTTTACTGTTTCGCGCTTGCGGGCAAAACCAGCCTCAAGCATTACGAAACCTGCCTGCATGGCAAACACTAAAAACGCTGCAACCAATGTCCAAACTGTATCGATTGAATTCATCATTGATGTTTCCAGATCAGTTGGTTTTGGTGGGGTTGCCGCAGCATGTGCTGATGTACCGATAAGGCCCGGCAAAATCATAATAGCCAAAACAACCAGCAACAGGCCGATCATTTTTCCTCCTAAAATGGTTGCTCCAAGGCCCCATTTCTCACGTGTCAGTTGTCGGACTGAACTGAGCGATTTGAACTTTGTTAAATTTACTTTCATTGTTTGTTTAGTTTAATTTAGTTTGATTGATTTATTATTAAAGGTGAATTAACTTTCAAATCTATATTTACTTTAAAACCGCATTTCAATCCTTAATTTTTTATGAAAAATTTAATAATTGGATACTTTTTATAAATATTTCCATGAAAATATGGATGAATTTTAACAATAACAAATCATATCACAATAAATTAACATAAAAATTACAACTTTTATGAAAATAACAAAAACAAGGTAAATTTCACCCTGTTTTTTGAATATTTAATAACAAAAAAAAATCGAAGTCGTTTTTTTTCTCATTTTTTTCAAAAAAATCTTCATTTAGCAATACAATTAGCGTTTTTAATAATTTTTAACTGAGTTTTATGTTAATTTTAGTTATAAAACAGTAAAAAATGACTATTTTTAGTTAAAAAAACACAGAATACTTTCAAAAAGCATTCTTTTAGTCGAAATTTTATAAAGTTTATATAACTTATTTATTTATTATAAAATCTATGCATATAATAAAGGATAGTTATATTTTTGATGTTAATCCTTTACTTAAAAATACCGTTCTATGGCCAATATCAGATTTCAGGCATTGCAGGATGTGCTTACACGCACCATCCCGGATGTTAAAATACCCTCACCAAAAATTTCAGATTTCTTTGGTGCCAACGTTTTTGATAAAAAGAAAATGAAAGAATATCTTTCTTCAGAAGCTTATCAGGGGATAGTAAATTCCATAGAAAAAGGCGAGCCTATTCCACGTGATCTGGCAGAGCAGGTTGCTTCGGCTATGAAAGCCTGGGCTATGGGCAAAGGAGCAACGCATTATACGCATTGGTTTCAACCGCTTACCGGATCAACTGCCGAAAAACATGATGCCTTTTTTGAGCCCACCGGCGATGGCGGCGCAATAGAAAGATTTTCGGGCGATGCTTTAGCCCAGCAAGAGCCGGATGCTTCCAGCTTCCCTAGCGGCGGTATCCGCAATACATTTGAAGCGCGTGGTTATACTGCCTGGGACCCATCATCACCGGCTTTTATAATGGCGCGTACCTTGTGCATTCCTACTGTGTTTGTTTCTTATACAGGAGAAGCCCTGGATTACAAAGTGCCATTATTAAAGGCCTTAAATGCTTTAGACAAAGCTGCGGTTGATGTTTGCCACTATTTTGACAAAAGCATTGAAAAGGTTAACGCTTCTTTAGGCATCGAACAGGAATATTTTTTGGTTGATATAGCCTTATTTAATGCAAGGCCCGACCTTTATTTAACCGGGCGTACCTTATTTGGCCATATGTCTGCCAAAAATCAACAGCTGGAAGATCATTATTTCGGTTCAATTCCAGAGCGTGTATACGCTTTTATGCAGGATATGGAAACGGAGGCCTTATTATTAGGTATCCCGTTGAAAACCCGTCATAATGAAGTTGCGCCGTCACAATTTGAATGCGCCCCGATTTATGAAGAGATCAATTTGGCGATAGATCACAATCAGCTATTAATGGACCTGATGGATCGCGTTGCCAAACGTCATAACTTTAAAGTACTGCTGCACGAAAAGCCTTATGCAGGTATAAACGGCTCCGGTAAGCACAACAACTGGTCAATGATTACCAATACCGGCAAAAACTTATTATCACCGGGCAAAACGCCAAAAAACAACCTGATGTTCCTCGCATTTTTTGTAAACACCATTAAAGCCGTTTACGAACATGCTGATTTATTAAGGGCTTCAATAGCCTCTGTAAATAACGACCATCGTTTGGGTGCAAATGAGGCGCCACCGGCAATTATTTCTATATTTTTGGGTACCCAGTTAAATGATTTGCTGGATGAGATTGAAACTTCCCGTATCAGCAAGAAAATAAAGGATGATGCATTATTATGGCAGGGTATTCCTAAAATTCCGCAGATATTAAAGGATAATACGGATCGTAACCGCACTTCGCCTTTTGCTTTTACCGGAAATAAATTTGAATTGCGCGCCGTGGGTTCGTCTGCTAATTCGGCAAGCCCAATGACTATATTGAACGTTATTGTAGCTGATCAGCTTAAAAAATTCAAATACGACGTTGATAAACTGATTAAAAAAGGCGAAAAGAAAGACGTTGCCATATTAATAGTATTAAAAAAGTACATAAAGGAGTCGAAAAACATTCGCTTTGAAGGCAATGGCTATAGTGAAGAGTGGGAAAAAGAAGCCGCTTTAAGAGGATTGCCCAATATTAAAACAACCCCCAAAGCATTGGATGCCTTTGTATCCGATAAAACAGACCTGCTGTTTGAAGAAACCGGCGTATTTACCCGTAGGGAAGCACATGCCCGCCATGAAATTTTATTGGATGCTTTTTATAAAAAGCTTCAGATAGAGGCCCGTGTAATTGGTGAGCTGGGCATCAACGTTATTATACCCGCTGCGATAGCGTATCAAAGCAGGCTGGTTGAAAACGCTGTGGGCTTAAAAGAATTAGGGTTAAGTAAGGATACCTATAAAGCGCAATTAGATATCATCAATAGAATAGCCGAACATGTGAACATTGTTAAAGCTGATATTGAGGAAATGGTTGAGGCCCGCAAAAAAGCAAATACTATTGAAAACTTACGCGATAAAGCAATAGAATACGATGAAAAAGTAAAACCATTTTTTCAATCTATCCGCTACCATGTAGATAAGCTTGAACAATTAGTAGACGACTCCTTATGGCCACTGCCAAAATTCAGGGAGCTATTGTTTATTAAATAACAAAAAAGCCTTCTCCATTAACGGGAAGGCTTTTTTATTTCTTTAGGCGTGCGAAAACAAATCAGCCTCACGATGCTGCCTTATAAACTCTTCCCTATACTTGGTTAATAGTGCTGATTTTGATACAAAGCCAATAAATACACCATCTTTTATCACGGGTAATTGCCAAACATCAGTTTTATCAAATAATTCCATCACGCTATTTACCGATGCATCATAATTTATAATGGCGGGCGGGATAACCATTATTTCAGCAACTGTATCATCATCACTAATTTTCTCAAAAATATATTTCCGTACCTGGTCAAGCCATATTACACCTTCCAGGTTTTTCTGATCATCCAAAACAGCAAAAATATTCGCATTGCTTGACGATAATATCTTATAAAAATCAGCAATTTTAGTTTCGGCGCTAATTGCTGCAAACTGTCTGTTCACAACACTTGCCAGTGTTATGGCATTTAACATATCGTAATCCTGATCGGGATGTATATTTTTTTCGTGGATCAGGTCGTGCCAGTACATATTATGCGGATTGTACAATCTCGCTATGATGTATGATATTGATGATACGATCATCAGTGGAATAAACAACACATAACCGCCCGTAATTTCAGCAATTAAAAATATGGATGTTAGTGGAGCATGTAAAACCCCGCTTAATGCGCCTGCCATTCCTACAGCTATAAAATTACTGGTGTTTAAATGCACAAGCCCCGTTTGGTTTACGGCAAAAGCCACAAACAAACCTAAAAAAGCACCTGTAAACATTGTTGGCGCAAAAGTACCGCCATTCCCTCCTGACCCGATGGTAATCCCTGCGGCAATAATTTTCATGAACACCAAACAGGCTATAAAAACAATCATCACCAAAGGCTGGGCCAGCCATGAACTAAAAAAGGATTCTTCTTTAAGTGAATTAATATTACCATTTAATATCTCTTGCAGATAGTGGTATCCCTCGCCAAACAAAGCAGGAAATATCATTATAATTAAACCTAAAAATAAACCACCCGCCAATGCCCTTACATAACGGTTTTGCTTTTTTAATATTCCTTTTTCAAGCGCACCGCCGACTTTAGAAATATAAACGGAAATATAACCGCTAAATAATCCAAGCAATATATAAAACGGCAAAGCCCTCAGCTCCCACCCTTCAGTAACCAAATGAAACAACTGGCCCGAATAAAGCAATTTTGAAACCACCACGCCTGTAGCCGATGCTATTAATAATGGAATAAAGGTTGGTATGGTAATTTCGCCTATTAAAATCTCCAGCGAAAACAATACCCCAGCTATAGGACTATTGAATACGGCCGCAATACCTGCGGATGACCCGGCGGCCAGCAAAACCGTTTTTTCATAAGGGCTCAAATTAAAAAACTTACCAGTATTTGAACCTATGGCAGCCCCAGTGCTAACAATGGGCGCTTCCAAACCTGATGAACCACCAAAACCTACGGTTAGTGAACTGGTGATAAGGTGCGAGTAGATATTATTATACCGGATGTTTGACCTGTTTCTCTTTATATTAACCAGTATATTTCCTATTCCTTTTTGAATTTTATCACGATTAATTAAATGCTGATAAGCTACCGTTAAAAAAATACCTAAAGCGGGCAGAAAAACATATATAATATGGTATGGAAGATGCGAGGATATATTTCTGCTGATCTCTTCCATCGTTCGCACCAAAAACTTTAGGGCAACCGCCGCTAAACCAGCAAAAAAACCAACAAATACACTGCAATAAATTAAAAAATTACGCTGGCTGTTTTGCCGTAACCGCCATTTTTTAATTTTATAGGAAATTTTCTTTAACATGGATTACTGGGAGAATTTACAAATTAACGACTTTTTTGCGGCAAGACCGTATATTTGTCCATGATTTCATCGCAGAGATATGATCAAAGAGGCGTGTCGGCCTCTAAGGATGATGTACACAACGCTATTAAAAATATTGACAAAGGCATTTTCCCCAAAGCCTTTTGTAAGATAGTACCCGATATTTTGACGAATGATGCAGCTTACTGCAATATTATGCATGCTGATGGTGCGGGTACAAAATCGTCATTAGCCTATACTTACTGGAAAGAAACAGGCGATATTTCGGTTTGGCGCGGCATAGCGCAGGATGCTATCATTATGAATCTTGATGACCTGCTTTGTGTGGGTGCTACTGATAACATATTATTATCATCAACCATTGGTCGCAATAAAAACCTAATTCCGGGAGAAGTAATTGCCGCTATCATTAACGGAACTGAAGAAATACTGGCCGAATTGAGAGACAATGGCATTGGCATTTATTCAACCGGTGGTGAAACAGCTGACGTGGGCGACCTGGTTCGTACCATCATTGTTGATTCGACCGTTACCTGCCGCATGAAACGGGCTGATGTAATATCAAATCACAACATTCAACCCGGTGATGTTATTGTTGGCCTGGCATCGTACGGAAAAGCTAATTATGAAAACGAATATAACGGTGGTATGGGTTCTAATGGTCTTACATCTGCACGGCATGATGTATTCAATAAATCAATCGCCGAAAAATATCCCGAAAGTTACGATCAGAGCATCCCTAACGATTTAATTTTCTCCGGCAGCAAAAAGCTAACTGACATGATAGCTATCGGCAATAACGAAAGTATTACTGCGGGTAAACTGGTTTTATCTCCTACCCGTACTTACGCTCCTATTATTAAAACAATTTTAGATAACTACAGGAGTAAAATTCATGGAATGGTTCATTGCAGCGGCGGTGCGCAAACCAAAGTGCTCCACTTTGTTGATGGTGTACATATCATAAAAAATAACATGTTCCCGGTACCGCCCCTGTTTAAATTGATACACGAAGAATCAAAAACCAGCTTCCAGGAAATGTACAAGGTGTTTAATATGGGGCATCGTATGGAACTATACGTTCCACAGGAAATAGCGAATGAGCTGATCAGTATTTCAAAAAGCTTTGGAGTTGAGGCTCAGATTATAGGCCATGTAGAAAAGGGTGATAAAAAACAAGTAACCATTCAATCTGAATTTGGAGAATTCATATACAATTAATTTCCATTTCATTTTTTTATAAAAGAAAAACCCCGATCATTTCTGATCGGGGTTCTTTGTTTATAGGATATACATTAATTAGTTAAATATATATCTTAAACCAATTTGCATTTGATAACGTGACAATTGGCTTGTATCATAAATAAATGATTTAGTAACAGGTATTAAGTTAGTCTTATCCAAATATGGGAAAGAGTACTCAGCATGGCCTGTTGCAGGGTCAATTCCCTGATATTTAAGTACAGTTGTGCTACCGCTGTTAAATCCGTTAAATGAATCCTGGTATAAGCCCCAGTTTTTATCAAGGAAGTTACCAAAGTTGATAACATCAAGAGTAAACTCAAGCGTATTTTTAACCTTGCCAGATTTGATAAAGAAATCCTGAGCAAAATGAAGATCAAGCCTGTTAAAGTAAGGTAATATAACACCATTACGTTGTGCATATTCACCTCTGTGGCTGTTCAGGTATGAATCCTGGCTGATGAAGTTATTTAATTGAGTCCAGATTTGCGCAGGAGTACGGGGGTCAGCAGCGAAATCTTTCACTAACTCAATATCATTCTGATTTCTTGGAATCCACATTAAATCATTTGTCGCTCCGTCACCATTTGGGTCACCGCTGGTGATATAGGAAATAGAACCATTGTTGGCAACTTCATATTCTAAACCGATAGTAGTTGATGTATGTGCCCAATACTCTTTTTTCCATGCAGCAGTAGCAATGATACGATTTGGTTGAACATAAGAGCTGTTAGACAGGTTATCGCCATTTGGATTGCCTGCAACCTGGCGTGAGCTCCAGATAGTACTTGCAGTTGAACCACCATCGTTTACATCTTTTGAACCGCTATGTGTATAAGCTGCGTTAAAATATAAGCCGTTAGTGAAATTCTTTTGCAACTGACCGGTAACAAAGTATGAATAACCCTGGTTAGTATTGGTTAAATAATACAACCCTGTAATTGACGGATCTTGAGCCGTAGCAGCAGAAGCAGCTGGCGTGGTATTTTTTGAATTATATCTGATCTGTCCTTCAGGACCCGGGATAGTAGTATAACCGTCAGATAACACTAAGTTTTCGGTATAAATTGCGTTGATGTCTTTAGAGTAAGCACCTTCAATAGTTGCAACTACGCCACCTGGCAAACGCTGATCAACAGCTAAGTTAGTTCTCCAGATTTTTGGATATTTAAGTTTTGGGTCAGTAATATCCAACTCGTAAGATGTATTAGCCTGAACTGTGCCGGTTGGACGGTTAGCATTTACATTGGGGTTGAAAATTAACTGTGCATTTTGAGCCGCGGTATTGGTTGCAGCACCTTTAACAATAGTGTATGAACCAAATAATACGCCGTTGTTTGATGCCTGGTTAGATATCCACACAAAAGGAACAGTACCGGCAAATAAACCGCTACCACCACGAACCTGTGTTTGTTTATCACCAAATACATCCCAGTTAAAGCCAACACGTGGAGATAACTGCACCCTGTTTTGAGGTAATACTGATGGATTTACATGGATTCCTTGCTGGAATGTCAAATCTTCAACATTTGGGTTTTGTGGTAGAGAAGACGGGAATGCATCATAATCAGCTCTTAAACCATAAGTTAACCTAAAGTCGTCAGTTACGTGATATTTGTCCTGAACGTATAAGCTATAGATAGATGCTTTAATTTGAGCAAAAGGAAAAGCACCTTGCGCTGAATTACGTAAAGTATAAGCAGCTGCAGGTAAACCGTTCAAAAAGTCAGAAGCTGAGTTATAAGTGTAAAGCCCGTTATAATCAGGAGCAAAACCATTTTTGTAGCTTTGGATCTGATCATTTGTACCGATAGTGATCTCATGTTTACCAGCATATATGGTATAATCATCAGAGAACTGGAATATATTGGTATATAGAATATTGTTTGCGGTGAACAATTCAGAACCAAAAGAGGTTAATACACCACTTGCACCTGTAATAACAGTTCCGTTTGCGCTTGATGTTCCGTTGCCAATATCAACCAATGGTAAACCACCCGGGTCATTTCCTAAAAATGTACGGAAATCACGCAGAGCAGAGTAACCAGCTGTTAATCTGTTCGACATATTATCGCTAACCCGGGTATCTAACTCAATGATACCTATATTAAAGTTATTGTTAATTCTGTATCCTGAACCATAGAATGGAAGTGACGTAGGGCCGGCATCTCTGGTTGTTCCATAACCAACACTAGTAGTACCATTACTATTGCTGATACCAGAGTTACTGATAGGGTGGTCACCGTATGATTTCAAATAGAAATACTTAGCACTTAAAGTATTGTTTTTGTCGATATTCCAATCAATTTTAACAGTTGCTTTATTGCTGTAAGTATCAAAGCTATATCCCTGGTAAGCACCCGGGTTATAATTGTATTTCGTTTCTAAATAGTTGGCTATCGAGTTAAGTGTAGCAGCATCAGCTTGTGAAACAGTTGAACCGCTTACACCTGGCGCGGCGGCCACATAAGTGGTAGCTGGCTGACTGATACGCTCTTCTTCACCCGATACGAAGAAAAATAATTTATTTTTGATGATCGGGCCACCTAAAGAAACACCTGTTTGTCTGTAAGTAAATGGTGTTTTTGCAACGCTAGTCGGGCCAGCATCATAGCCTGTTAAATCAACACCGCGTATGTAATCATAAATAGTACCTTTAAAAGTATTGGTACCTGATTTTACAACGGTATTGATACCTGCACCTGTAAAGTTACCCTGACGAACGTCAAAAGGCGCAATATCAACCTGAATCTGTTCTATCGCATCTAATGAAATTGGTTGTGAGTTAGTTTGACCACCTAAGGTAGATGCTAAACCAAATGAGTTGTTAAATAATGCACCATCAACAGTAAGGTTGTTGAATGCACTGCTTCTTCCACCAAAACTCAAACCATTTGCCGATGGCGTAAGTTTGGTAAAATCGCTCAATGAACGGTTAACCGTTGGTAATGCATCAATTTGCTGGCGGCTAATGGTTTCACTTGCACCCGTGCGGTTTTCATTGATCACTTTTCCGGCTGAACCACTAATTACCACCTCTTTCAGGCTGGTAGAGTTGTCTTCCAGTTTAGCATCAATTTTCTGATCCTGTCCAATTGATAACGTAATGTTCTCCTGGATAAAATCCTTGTAACCAATAAATGTAATTTTAAAGGTGTACGGTCCGCCAACTCTTAAGTTGGGTAAATTGTAACGGCCGTCGGTACGCGTTACAGTTGAATACACAGTTCCCGTAGGCAAGTGTGTAATGGTTACGGTTGCACCGGGGATAGGGCCTTTGCTGTCGGATACAATACCGTCAGCGCTGGCTGTTGTTACACCCTGGGCAGATACATTTTTACTGATGAAAAATGTTAAAACCGTAAGTGATAAAAATAGGAGTAAATACTTCCTCATACTTTGCTTTGTTTTAAGTTAAACGTTTAATAATGTTTCAATTTTGTTACAAAGATATGGAAAGCGCTAATTGCCAATATTAAATTAATATTAATAATTAATAGTTATTTATCAACATTTATCCTTAAAAATACAATGGATTTAAAAAAGCAATAGGGTTTTGTATAATTATTGTAAAAAAACAGGGTGAGATTTTACATATTTTTAACAGCTTATTTTATTTACCTAACGGTGATTAGGTAATTTTCTCATTTGACACCTTTTACTTAGCTTTGAACACTTATTAAAGGCTTTTCGATAGCTGGCGATAATCATTAAACAAAACATAAAAAATTTAATCCCGTTAAAGATGCTTAAATAATAGTATGCGATAAACTACTATTATAGTTATCAGCTAAGCGGGCTTGCTTAACAACTCACAAAATATTATTTAAGTAATACATTACAATCAGAAATATGAGCTACGATTTAATTGTTATAGGTTCAGGACCGGGCGGCTATGTGGCTGCTATCCGTGCTTCACAGCTGGGTTTAAAAACTGCAATAGTTGAAAAAGAATCGCTGGGAGGCATTTGTCTTAATTGGGGTTGTATACCAACCAAAGCCTTATTAAAAAGCGCCGAAGTATTTGAATACATCAATCATGCGGCAGATTACGGTATAAAAGTTGGCAGTAGTGAGGTTGATTTTGAGTCGATGATAAAAAGAAGCCGCGGCGTTGCAGATGGTATGAGCAAAGGTGTGCAGTTTTTAATGCGCAAAAACAAAATTGATGTTTTATCCGGAACCGGAAAATTAAAAAGCAAAAACACTATTACCGTAACATCCAGCAGCGGCGAAGTACAGGAAGTAACAGCAAAACATATTATACTGGCAACAGGCGGCCGTTCACGCGAGTTACCTAATCTTAAACAAGACAATAAGAAGGTAATTGGTTACCGTCAGGCCATGATTCTTCCTAAAAAACCCGAATCAATGATTGTAGTTGGTTCAGGTGCTATCGGAATTGAATTTGCCTATTTATATAATGCAATTGGCACCAAGGTAACCGTTGTTGAATACCTTGATAATATTGTTCCGCTTGAAGATGAAGAAATATCAAAACAACTGGCCCGTATCCTTAAAAAACAAGGCATTAATATTCTTACCGGTTCAAACGTTGAGTCAGTTGATGCCAGTGGCGATTTGTGCAAAGTTCATGTAAAAACTGCAACCGGCACCGAAGTTTTAGAGGCAGCAATAGTTTTATCAGCAGTTGGTATTTCAACCAATATTGAAAACATAGGGCTCGAAGAAAATGGCGTGGTTACAGACAGAGGCAAAGTTGTCGTTGATGATTTTTACCGCACCAATGTTGAAGGCGTGTACGCTATCGGCGATATTGTAAAAGGCCAGGCCCTTGCACATGTGGCATCAGCCGAAGGTATTATCTGCGTTGAAAAAATTGCCGGCTTAAATCCTGAGCCATTAAATTATAATAACATTCCCGGCTGTACTTATTGCTCGCCTGAAATTGCTTCGGTTGGCTATACTGAAAAAGCTGCCAAAGAAGCCGGATACGAAATAAAAGTTGGGAAATTCCCATTCTCAGCATCAGGAAAAGCGAGTGCTGCGGGCGCTAAAGAAGGCTTTGTAAAAGTAATATTTGATGCAAAGTATGGTGAATTCTTAGGAGCCCATATGCTTGGCCATAATGTTACCGAAATGCTGGCCGAAGTAGTAACAGCACGCAAATTGGAAGCAACAGGTCACGAAATTATTAAGTCAGTTCATCCGCATCCAACTATGAGTGAAGCTTTAATGGAAGCTGCCGCTGATGCTTATAACGAGTGTATCCATTTATAGTCTATAGCATATAGTTAATGGTTCATAGTTCATAGTGATTTTAGCTGTGAGTTATGAACCATTATTTTTTATTGCAGATGGATTTATGCTTCCCGCCATGAACTATGAACCATTTTCGAAAACAAGTCCCACAATACAATTCCTGCCGAAACCACAATATTGAACGAGTGTTTGGTGCCAAATTGAGGAATTTCGATACAGGCATCAATATTTTTCATTACTTCTTCATCCACTCCGTTTACTTCGTTACCAAATATTAAAGCATACCTTTCGTTGGCTGATAATTTAAAATCATTCAGCATAATACTTTCGGCTGCCTGCTCAACGGCTATTATTTTGTAGCCTTCGGCGCGCAATTTGGCCACCGCCTGCAAAGTATCACTAAAATATTCCCAGTTGATAGATTGGGTGGCGCCAAGGGCGGTTTTTTCAATTTCGCGATGAGGGGGCTGTGCGGTGATGCCGCAAAGGCAGAGTTTCACAACGGCAAAACCATCCGAGGTGCGAAAAATTGAACCTATATTGTGCATGCTCCTCACATTATCCAGCACAACAACGATCGGAAATTTAGTGCCGGCTTTAAATTCATCTACCGTTGCACGGTTCAATTCATCAAGTTTAAGTTTCCTCATTTTATAAGCTAAATTATGAGCTAAGAGCGCAAAGCTAAAAGCTTAAAGCTTATTTTGGGGGATGAATTCAATTATTATTTAAGATTGTTGCTGTCGATATAAAATACCTGTTTAATTCCTGGCATCTTCAAACTCGGGCATCACCCCTACACCGTCACCAATAAGAGAACTATAAACCGAGGGAGCATAACCAATTTTCTGTGTATAATAAGCGGTTACTTTAGCGCTGAAATCGTCAAAAGCCTCCAGTTTAACCAGTGCTATAGCGCATCCGCCGAAACCCGCCCCTGTCATCCTGGCTCCTGCTACATTGCTATCAGTTACACAATAGTCAACTATTGTATCTAATTCTTTTCCACTAACCTCATACAAATCACGCAGCGACTGGTGCGACGCATACATTAATTTACCAAAACCGGCCAAATCATTATCGCTTAGTTCCTCAGCAGCTAATTTAACCCTATCGTTTTCTTGTATAACGTGGGTGGCCCGCTTTAGCACCGTTTTATCAGTTATTAAATTACTATGCTTATTAAAGGTAAGGGTATCTATATCACACAAATATTTAATATCTAACTCCTGCTGTAATAGTTTAAGCGCCGTTGTGCATTCTTGTACACGTTCATTATACTTTGATTCAGCAAGTTTGCGCGGTTTATTGGTATTTACAATAGCCAAAACATAATCGCCCAGGTTGCTGTCAACCGCTTTATAATCTAGCGTATCGCAATTCAGCATCAGGGCTTTGTTTTTTTCACCAAATGCCACTGCAAATTGATCCATTATACCACTGTTTACGCCAATAAAGTTATTCTCCACTGATTTGGAAAGCTTAACCAAATCAAGTTTGGAATAGCCGCAATTGAAAAATTCATTCAGGGCAAATGCTGTAACCACTTCTATAGAGGCCGATGACGACAAACCAGATCCTATTGGGATATCACCCGAAAAAAGAATATCTAGGCCTGCAACCTGATGCCCATCGTTTATAAAGTGATTAATTACACCGAGCGGATAGTTATACCAGCCTTCGCCGGTTTTAACATAATTGTCCTGTACAGGTATAGTTAATGTATCATCAAAATTTAAACTTTGAAAACGAAATACGCCATCTTCGTTGGGAGATAATAACAAATATGTTCCAAAAGTTATTGCACAGGGCATTACTAAACCACCATTATAATCAATATGTTCGCCAATAAGGTTTACACGCCCGGGAGAAAAGTAAGAATTAACAGCTTGTTTATTATATCGTTTAGTAAATTCCCTAAGTAAAGTATTCTTCATTAGTAGTATGTAATTGATTCCAAAAAACAAATATTGCAAAAAATGTAAAACTTACAGTTATTATTTTTTTTTTATTTAGATTTTAATGGTAATTGTTGCCAGCCCACTTAATCAATTAAACGAACTTAAATTTATTACGCCGATATTTGTTTTGCTAACAAATAAATTCACACTAATATCATGAACCAATACTTAATTACTGCTTACGACTATACCGATAATGGAGCCCTTGACCGCCGCATGAATGTACGCCCCCATCACCTGGATGGAGCAAAGAAACTTAAAGAAAGTGGCAATTACGTATTAGGAGGCGCGATACTTAATGACGATAAGAAAATGATCGGATCAGTAATGGTTCTTCAATTTGAAACGGATGAAGAACTGGAAACCTGGAAACAAAATGAACCGTACATTACCCAAAAAATATGGAAATCTTTCGATATCAAACCATTCAGGGTTGCCGTTGTCGGCTAAAACCCGCCTGTAGTATTAAAACAAAACAGCCCGATCATTAAACAATCGGGCTGTTTTGTTTTATAATTATTAACAATTAATGTCTTGTTTTTACTCCGGTATATAAGTTAATGGTATAAACAGTACCGTTAAGTGTTAAGGTTGCAGTGCCATCATTATTAAAAACTATGGTACCGGTGTAGCTAAAGTTTCCTTTTTTAGGTACGTCTCCCGAAACGGAAATACTGGCCGTACCGCTAACAATTGTGCGTCCCGGCTTTTTAAGGGTAAGCCCTTTAACAACTATATCAATACTGTTATTACCGTTTTTTGCAGTATCTGTTTTTGATTTAAATGATCCGGCGCTTTTGTACTCACCATTAATAACAAAATCAGGTGCAGACGCCAGCAATCCGCCAACGGTAAATATCGAACTGCCCGAGTTGGTAGTTGAAATATTTGGACCGTTATAAGATCCACTATAAATTAAGCTACTGGATAAACTGTCAGGATGGTTACTGGTATCACATAAAAGCATAAAACTATAGGTTAAATTATAACTATAAGTAACCGAAGCACCTGATCCACTCTGACGGGAAATAGTATCTGCTTTCACGGTACCACAAGCCTGATGTGTATTAGGCATCGATGCGGCATTAAACGTAACGTCATTTGCAACATTCGCCAGGCCATTTGAATTTAAAGATAAAGAACCCGATACCATATCGGCTGCGTCATCTGTTGATACACCTGCATTAGCAGTTGGTGCACTGCCCGATTTCGGCGTGGTACTATTGTAAGTTTTGTTACAGGCCACTGCACCCATCAGCAGCATCGCCATAATTGATAATTTAAATTTTTTCATAACTAACGTTGGTTTAATAGGGACAATTATTGCTTTGATTACCCAAACCATAAATGGTTTAATGGAAACGAAAATTTTACTTAGTTTCCAATTGGCTTAAAACAATACTTATTCCTAATATTAAAACAAAGCGTTTTTTTATTGGGGAGATATGCTATTTAGCTCCGTAATGTCATCTTCAGTAAGTGTAATAGAAGTTGCCTTCATATTTTCTTCCAGATGCTCAACACTTGATGTACCAGGTATTAATAATATGTTTTCTGAATGGTTTAACAGCCAATTTAAAGCAACCTGATGAACTGCTGCGTCATGCTTTTCGGCAATTTGTTTCAACTTATCCTGGCTGGCTACATTACCAGCATTAAGCGGAAACCAGGGAATAAAAGCTATGTTATGCGCTTTACAATATTGTAAAACATGTTCCCACTTGCGATTATCAACGCTGTACATATTTTGAACAGATACAACCTCAAAAAATTCCTGTGCCTTTTTTATCACATCAACATCAACTTCCGAAAGTCCGATGTGTTTTATTTTACCTTCCTGCTGTGCATTTTGCAGAAATTCAAAACTACGCTCGGCCGGAACAATAGGATCAATCCGGTGTAGCTGATATAGATCAATCTGATCAAGTTTAAGCCTTTTTAAACTGCCCTCAAGGGCTTTTTGAAGATAGTCTGGGTTCGCATTGATAGGCCACTCGTCGGGCCCGGTACGCATTAAACCACCCTTAGTGCCAATTACTAATCCAGAAGGGTAAGGATAAAGCGCTTTGGCAATCAGTTCCTCAGATACATGTGGGCCATAACTGTCTGCCGTGTCAATAAAATTAACACCCAGCTCAACCGCTTGTTTTAAAACCTTTTTTGCTTCCTCTTCATCTTTTGGTGGGCCCCATATTCCTTTACCTGTAATACGCATGGCACCATATCCCATTCTGTTTACAATGAGATCGCCCCCGAGAGCGAATGTCTTTTCGGATAAAACTGATGTATTGTTCATAGATATTCTTCTTGGTTAAAATTTATTAACGCCGTTTACTGGTAAATGTTCTTAAACATCTTTGTTACACTTGTGATTTTACAGTAAAAGGATAAATCAATTAATAGCTATATTGCCCAAAATATTCATTATGACAGAGCAAAATTATGCTAACCATTCCCGTTATGTAAGGGGATATCATTTTATATTGAGCGCTTTTCTTTTATTTGGCACCATAGCCTCTGTAGTTAATGCCTGGTTACAATGGTTGGCTCGCGACAACTTTTTTAGTGCGACATTAATTGTAGTGCTTTTTGTTTGTGGGCTTTTCGTTTTTTTGTTTATACGACAATTTCCGATGAAAGCGCAAGACAGAGCAATACGTGCGGAGGAAAATCTCAGATATTTTATTTTAACCCGTAAATCATTGGATAACCGGATAACTATACAGCAGGTTATTGCCCTGCGTTTTGCCCCCGACGATGAATTTGTAACCCTTGTTGACAGAACCTTAAATGAGTCGTTATCGCCCGACGAAATAAAAAGAGCAATTAAAAACTGGCGTCCCGACAATCATAGAATTTAGTAAAAATACGATAACACAAAAAAGGCACTTTGAACTTTTCAAAGTGCCTTTTTTAGTATCCTCAATTTTGTTGTTTGGGTGGATCGACCGGTGGTATAACCTTTTTTACAGGTGGCTTGGGTTGATTTTGCCCTTGAACAGGCTTAACTTGCTGTTGATTAGGATTAGTGCCATTTTGCCCACTACCCTGCCTTACACCCTGTTGCGGCTGGCTTGAATTATTTCCCTGCCCATTACTGGTTCTATTGTTTTGTTGTGGTTGTGGCTGATTGGGATTATTCCCTTGCCCATAATTTGGTTTGTTATTTTGTTGCGGTTGGGGCTGATTTGAATTATTACCCTGTCCATAATTTGGCCTGCCATTTTGTTGTGGTTGCGGCTGATTTGGATTGTTTCCCTGTCTGTAATTTGGCTTACCATTTTGTTGCGATTGGGGCTGATTCGGGTTATTTCCCTGTCCGTAATTTGGTTTGTTATTTTGTTGCGGTTGTGGCTGGTTTGAATTATTGCCCTGTCCGTAACTTGGTTTTCCGTTCTGTTGCGGCTGTACCGGGTTTGGATTATTTCCTTGTTCAAACACCGGTTTCCCATTTTGTTGTGGTTGTGGCTGATTCGGGTTATTGCCTTCTCCATTATTTGGCCGACCGTTCTGTTGCGGCTGGGGGCGGGATTGGTTGGGCGCATTGTTTTGATTAAACCCCGGCCTTCCACCCTGTTGTGGTTGTGGCTGATTGGGGTTGCTGCCCTGTCCGTAATTTGGTTTGCCATTTTGTTGCGGCTGTGGCCTGTTCGGGTTGGGATTATTATTCGGGCTGTAAGCAACTACTTTTTTCGGAGCAGGTGCAGGCGCAAAATTATTATTGTTACCGCGATTAGGGCTTGGCTTGATAACGGGCTGGTAAACATTAAGCTGCCCGTTAACTAACGACTGTCCCGGCCGGGCGCTTGAATTTATTTTAATAGGTGTAATTCTTTGATTGCTAATATTTTCTATATCTGCAGGGCGCGGACCGCGGTTATAAACCACCACATTGCTTCTGTTGTTTACAGTAGTATTATTATTTATGTTATTGATAATGGTAGTATTATTAATTACTGTTACATTATTTCTAACTACGTAATTATTAACGTTGACTTGTGTTATATGATTTGCGTCTACATAGTTCCAATCACCGTTTTGGGGCCTCCAGCCATTGTTTACATTTACCCTTGGCGGTATTGGCGCCCATCCATAATAATTCCCTGATTGCCCCCAGGTAACCCATGCCGGAGCCCACTCCTGTCCGGGTGTCCACAGCCAACCATAATCTCCATCGTAAAACCATCTGCCATAATGAAAAGTGGCCCACCCCCAGCTATAATTAGATACCCATGTCCAACCATAATCACTATATGCCCAATAACCATTGGTTTCATAGGGCCTGAAATCTGGACCTACGTTGGGTTGCCAAACATATCCGTAATCCGGATAATCAATCCATTGTCCATACGGACTAAGCTCATCATAGAACACCTGATCTGTTTGAGGCTGTTCAACGTAATTGTTTTGTGGCGGATTATTATAAACCGGTGCAGGGGTCTCGGTAGTATATATAATTGGCGAACAACCAACTGCTGCCATGGAAAGTGGTAGCACTATGTAAAATATTTTTTTCATGGCGGGCGTGTTTAATATTAAATAATACGCTTATTATAATTATGACGCCCGAAAGATAATTAAGTTTAGCCAAACAAGATAATTATCAATAATAATTATCTTGTCACTGAATATTGAACAATATTAGTGATCCCTAAATATTCTCTACTAATTTTAGCAATAATATCCGGTTGATTTACCGGTATAAATATCAAATTTCAACGCAATTGAAACATTTCCAGTAATTGAAAATTATTTCACTTCATAATGTAAAACAAAGCGCCCAATATTGCCATCGTTATCAATTCCCTCAATTATAGCCCGGTAAGTTCCCTTTCCGTCAGCGTTGTAAAAGTCAAAGGTTGCAACGCCTTTTTCATCAGTGAATATAGCCGGGTTCCAGTATATGGTGCTTCTCAAATCGAGCGCTCTTGCTGCTGCCGGATTATCATACTTTGGAGAGTAAAATATTCTTGCCATATAAAAACCTTTAGGCATAATTGTTATTTCACTATTTGATACGGTGAGTGGAGGAAGGTCGGTATCTTTATCAACGGGCGCAAATGTGCCTGATTTTGTGGTAATAGAAATTATACCATCGCTTTTATAAAAAGCATTTAACTGCCCCGGTCCATCCTTAAAAAATACTTCTATCGACTTAACATCTTCTGATTTCATAGCTTTTAACTCGCTATTTGATATCTCAGCGCCATTTACAAAAAACTGTATAGCCCTTCTACCACCGGCATAGTAGTCTTTTTGAATATAAAATTTGTCATCCAAAATCATTATTCCCGCTACTACATTTACCAGGCAACCTGGCAGGTCAAAACCACAATTATTAATCCGCGCGGCACTTATATCCTGATCAGGTATTGTGCTTAAGCCTATTAGCGACTTATAAACAGGATGCTCTTCCTGGGCTATCCGCGTTGATTTAATCACAACCTCATTAAGCACATTTTGATTTCGCAATTGGTTTTTACTATTCTCTAAATAAGAGCTAAGTGCGCTATCGATATTGGCTATTTCATCCGGGGTAGAATAGTTCTTTACAACAGGCTCCGCAGGCAATATATCGACCGCCAGCATCATGTTACTTGCTTTTGTATTATTCCTTGCACTAATAATCACTTTTGATGAATCGAAAATAGAAACATTTGAAAAAGAAAAATGTCCATCGGCATCGGTATAGCCATTTACTGAAATATTTCTGTCTGGAATTTTCAGGTTTACTACTCCTTTAAAAACCGGCAGTCCCGCTGTTGTTCTTAACGTGCCTGAAACAATCATTCCTTTTTCAGCCAAAAACTTTGATGACGGATATTTATCAGCCAGTATATTGGAATATGAAAAACGCCGGTATCCCTGCGTTAACATTAACACATCCAAATCAGCCAACTTTGTATCATCAATCTTATTAAAATAGTAATTGGGCTTTTCAATGTAGCCTCTTAAGTCAGACGTAAGCAGTATATTACTTAATATGGTAGTCTCAGCATCCTCATCAAATGGTGTAGTTGTGTCATCAACCACAGCAACCGAAAAACTACCCTGCACCGGCGCTATTTTATTTTTTGCCGATAAGGTCATGTTTACTTTTTGCCTCGAATTGTATTGAGGAAGATCGGTACTTACGGACATATTTAGTGCATCATTATGTTGTATAAATACCAAACGTTCGCTTAAAGGGTCGCCATCGGCAGCCAAAAGTGTAACCTGCAAAATACCTGTGGGGAATTTGCTTTTAGGGATCTCGCCGGTATAAACAAGACTTTGCAGGGCCGCAAGCCCGGTATAATATATCACACCGCCGTTTTGCGCTACAATATAAAAACCCTTATTCTGATACCGTTTAAAAAACTTTTCGTTGGTTGCTACCTTGACGGTTATGTTATCCGGATCATTATTATTAACAGCAATATTAATCCCATCGCTCATTATGGCCGGCAAATCATACGTGTTTTTTGATCCATCGGAAAAAAGCACTATGGCTTTGTAAGTTTTATCATTTTCGGGCAATAAGGGAAATATTCCCATGCCAGCATGTGCCGACGAGAACGTTGCAACCTCGGTTCCGGAATTGTCCACTACCGATCCGCTAACGTTAATGCCCAATCCATCGGCTCCCACAGCTTTAAATGCCACTTTTGAGCGGATGCCACTGATAAGATTACCACCTTCTGGAAAAAACTGCACGTCGGCGACAGCAAATACCGATTTTAAGGAAAATTTGTTAACAACCGGTTTTCTGTTTGCCTGATCGACAGATGCGGTAAGGCTGGGCGTGGCAGATTCTGTTAATTTATCACCCACAAAGTTAAATACCAGGATACCATTTTTATCCGTTGTTCCCTTCCCCGTAAAAATGGATTCGTTTTCATTTTGAACGGTATAGCTAACCCGTTTATCAGGCACCGGGTTACCATTATGATCTTTATACGAAAGCCTGGCAATTACATAAGTAATGTTATTTCTTTTTACTTTCTTAAAAGAACCCGAGGTTATAAAAGCATCATCTGCAGCATCGCCAACACTTATCTCCTTATTAAAAAAATATTCGGAATCAAAATTGCGCATCCAATTGGTATACGCCCTTATATGATAATTCCCTTGTTTATATGACAATTTTGAAAGACCAATATCGCCAAAGGCGACACTGTTAATTACCGGCAGCTTTAGCGTTTGTACTACGGTATCCTTATCGCTTATTACATCAACATAAATTATTTTGCTTAAAGCCGAGGGTTGATGTAAAGAACCGATGGTTAAATATGCCTTAAACCAAATAGTATCGCCAACAGCATAATACGGTTTATCAAAATGCAGATAAACTTTTTCAAAAGGGTGTTCGGCTGATAGTTTAGCCGTTTTCGAAACTATAGTGGCTAATGGGATGCTATCCTGCTGTGCAAACACCGAAAAACTTGCGATAATTAGAAAGAATAGAATAAAGACGTATTTTTTTAAAACCATTTGATAAAATGTGACCATTAAAAGTGGCTAATATATTCATTAATGCTTACATCATTTGGCATTTAACAATGCTTTAACAATATTTTTACCATTAAAAGGATAATGAATATATTTCTTATGTTTATATAACCGTTATTCTCTAACAACTACATATAACGTTAGCCATAGCTATTAACGCCTCCATCTAAATGAAGAAAAAAGAACAAACAAAATATCTTGATAAGGAATGGGATATAATGAATCTTTATTTAAAATCCTTTTTAGATACCGGTGACCAGGAGGCCCTGCATAAATTCAGGGTTCAGATAAAAAAACTGAAGGCGATGCTCAGTTTAATTGAAGGAAGTTCCGGTCAAAATGGATTATTGAAAAACTTTAAGCCTGTCCGTAAAGTTTTTCAATATGCCGGCAATATCAGAGAGGCACATGTTAACCTGCAACTGACTTCAAATTATGGGCTAAAAAACGATATTTTTGAAAGCGGCCAACAAAAAATAATAGAAGAAGGCACAGCTGAATTCCGCAATAAGAGCAAAAAGATTATCAAAAACATTAACAACGCACAAAAAGAACTTAAAAGACAATTACCCGCGATGGATGATGACTCTATAGCGGCATATTATAAAAAGCAACTTGAATTGATTGCGGTTAACTTCACAGTGTCGGGCTTTACAGAGGATATGCACACTAACCGCAAACTGATAAAGATTTTGGTTTACAACCATAAGCTGGCCGATAAGGCGTTGAATGGCGTATTAGATTTTAATACAGCTTACCTGGATAAGTTGCAGGAAGCTATTGGTAAATGGCATGACAATGTAGTAGCCGCTCAATTATTTTCATCGCCCGAACTTAATGATAAATCAATAGTAACGCGGATAAACAGGATCAATGCCGGGGTAAAACGTACCGTAACTACACTGACTGCCGATTTTTTGAGTAAGGCTACCACCTTGGAAAACAAATAATTATAAACTAAGCAAAAAAATGGGCGTTGAAATAGAAAGAAAGTTTTTGGTTGATCATGAGAAATGGCAGCAACTTAAAAAACCAGAAGGAACCCAGTATCGCCAGGGCTATATGCTTGATGAAGTTAAGCGCACCGTAAGAATACGTGTTGCCGGTAAACAGGGTTTTATAACTATTAAAGGTTCAACCTTGGGTATAACGCGTAAAGAATTTGAATACGAAATACCTGTTACGGATGCCATTGAGCTACTTGATGGTTTTACAGCCGGCGGGATTGAAAAGGTTAGATATAAAATACATTTTGAAGGTAAACTATGGGAGGTGGATGAATTTCATGGCGATAATAAGGGGTTGATAGTAGCCGAAATTGAGCTACAGCACGAAGATGAACAATTTACCAAACCCGACTGGGTTACTGTAGAGGTAAGCGATGATAAGCGTTATTTCAATTCCAATCTTTCAAAACAGCCCTATAAAACCTGGAACAATAAATAATCAGCCCGCCTAATCGCAATGGGGTAATTGTAAAAGGAAATCTTTTTTTTCGTCGTTAGTAGTTTTAACATATTTATTCCCACTGGGACTGACAACTGCTATAAGGCCAATTTTTTTTCCGTATTCATCAATGATATAAGCTTCGCCACTTTCATCCTTTATCCAATCGTATATCTTTGTTCTGTCGGTTACACCCCTTACATTTATCCGTTCATTTATCCACTCAAAATGATCTATTGCCAGGTATGGATTTTCAAATGATCCATCTTCTTTTTTAATACAAACTATTCGTACCGCCATCTTTAATATTGTTTTAATTAATGAGGTTGGGTAAAAATAAATTAAAACAGCGGTTACAGTTATCGTATTTCCCCTGTATTTGATGCGTAAAACTACGTGAGTTTGGCTGCATTGCTCCAATAATAACTATTGGTCAAATACATTTCCTTATAAATAATAATCATTACTACAAATTGCACTTATGGTGTGCATACATTGGCACTTATGCGGAAAAATTTAAAACTAACAGGTACAGCTGGCGCATTAGTAAAGCCCCTGATGGCAAAAATGCCGATGTATTTTGGCTCCATATCAAATTCCTGGCTTACCACCTCCTTAAATGCCGTATTTTCGTTAGCGCCTCCAGCATATAAGAACCTGTATTTATTACCACGCTTTTCAATCCGGAGTGCGGAGTATTTCAGATTCTTAAAAAGCATTGGATTTTTTTTCAGGCTATCCAAAAAAAAGATTGGCTTGTGTGCTATTTCCTCGGGTTTACCAAATCCAGTACCTAACGAAGTTATAGCCTGAATGAGTATTTCCCGCGGCATTTTCATCCCGCCAAAATTATCGTTAAAGGCCAATGACATCCTTATGCTTTTACCCGTAAACGAAGTATCTTCCAATAATAAAATGCCCGCCTGTTGCCATTCATATTCGGGCACGAAATCACTAAAATGTACTTCAGCAGTAAAACATTCCGCAGGTACTGGATGTAACAGTAAATTTTTAATATCAGGTTTCGAAGATGGATCAGGCCAGTAATCTCCACGCAAGGTATATAACGTAAGTTGTCCGGGTTTAACGCGTCGTTTATTCCAATAAGCATTATCCTTTGATTTGATGAACCACCCATTATCCTTCATAACATTTTCATCAGTATTATGAAAATAGTCAGTAAACTGATAATTGGTATCTGTTTCCAATTCATATCGCAAATAAATACCAATCGCTATTATTACAGGCATAATAACAGCGATTGTTATCCATAAACGTTTTTTATTTGGCTTAGCAGTGCCCGGAGCTTTCTGTATTCTCTCCCGGTAAAGAAACCAATAAGGATAATGACCTTCATCATTTTTTCGTTGGATTTCGGTAGTATAAGGTGCCTCGAGCACATATCTTGCCAGTGTGTCTAACGTAGCAACAGAAGGATTCTCTTTTTTGCCTGTAGTTCTGTCAATAACAAAAAAAGAGTAATTCTTAACACTCTTCCACCCTATTGAAAGCCCGGTTTGCCCGGTTATTTTATTGCAAAAGATCTTACTTTCTGTTTCTGTTAAAGGATTTGCCATTGCAAAGCCAAAACATCTCTGATATGCTTCTTTAAACAATGCTACAAATGCCAGGAAATCCAACTCAACCATAAAATATTAAAAATCAACCATATAAAATTACAAAACAGAATTCCGTAAGATTTACGCTGCAATTACGCCCTCCTAAAATCTCTTCAACGATATTTACAATCAAGCCACAGGGCCATGATTATTATCTGTCAAATTATCAAAAAATTACAACAATGAAATATCTGATATTATTGGGATTCATTATGCTATCAACGAAATTATTTTCGCAAAATATTCAACTGCATTATGATTTCAGGCACAGCATCGATCCTGCACACAACTCTCAAAACTTCCCGACGCTGTATTTTGAATATTTTAAATCGCTAGATAGCGGCAAGTCATTTATCAAGCCCGGCGCATTTTTTATAAAAATGGAAACCGATTTGCAGGGAGATAATGACAATATTGGTAAAGCTTTTATCCAGGCGTCGCAAACATTTCGTTTCTGGCCGCCTAAAATATTTTTAAGCGCACAATACAGTGGTGGTTTGGGTGTAACCGAACCTAAGCAATATAGTTATTATATTAATAATGCCTTATCAATAGGGCCAAGCTACTCCTTTCAATGGCTTGGCGCTTATTTCAGTTCTACCATATATTATACTTATAATATGCTCCAAAAACCCAGCAATGATGTAATGCTCTCTTTTTACTGGGGCAAAGGTTTTTGGAATTACAAAGTAGAATTTGTGGGAGATTTTGAGTTATACACACTCAATAAAAACTTAGGAGATGCTTTAACGCAGGATATGCACGGCAAAACCGTCTCCTTTTTTGGCGAGCCGCAAGTATGGTTTAAAATTAAAGGCAATTTTTCAATGGGCTCAAAGATCTTGTTGTATTACCATGTCATCACTACCGAAAATTTGTTCGAAGTGTATCCAACTATAGCAGCAAGGGTTAAATTTTAACCCTTGTTATCCAATAAAAAACTGCTGACTTACAATTTTGCCATTTTCAACTTTGTAAACGCAAAGCTCTTCTACCACTCTTTTAGTTTGATCGGCTGTGGTAAAATCTAAAGAAAGTATAATGCTAAAATAGCTGCCGGCAAATATCGGGTCGGATGCTTTTACTTCGTTAATGGTATTTGCTGCTAAAAAGGCTTTCTCTCTTTCAATTAGGTCTGATAAACCGGTCAAAGGTTCATTTTTATAAATTGGATCGATGCTTACCGCATGTTCAGAATATAAAGTGTTGTATGCTTCTACAAATTGATGAGCTTCGCATAGTGATGTTAAACGGCCTGCTATTTCGATTATAGTGTTCATATTGTTTTCGGTTTCAATAATTGTATAAATGTATACAATGGCAATGGCCTCGTTGTTTTTTAAAACAGTTTTTACACGGCAGTGACCCGAAGCTTTTACCGCTCAATTTTATATAAAACATGTTGCCTCAGCGGATCACCTTCCTCCAATGCCGGGTGGTCAAACAGCCCCTGTTTGATCATCCCTATTTTAATCATTAACTGTTCCGACCTTTTATTTTGAACCGCAGTAAAGGAATATATTTCCTTCAGATTCAGTTTTTCGAATCCAAACTCCAGACAGGCCCTGGCTGCTTCCGTCGCGAAACCATGATTCCAGTTTGCCCGGCTTAACCGCCAGCCAATTTCAACACAGGGCGTAAAATAGTTTTCAAAGCCAGGATGTGTTAAGCCGGTAAATCCTATAAATTCCCCATTGTCTTTTCTTTCTACCGCAAAAAAACCATAGCCGTATTTGTTGATGTTATTTACAATTCTGTCTATCTGCGCAAGCGTTTCTTCCCTGGTTTTGGTTGATGGAAAAAACTCCATTACCTCTTGATCCATATTTAACTGAATAAAAGGCTCCTGATCAGCAATAGTCCACTGCCTTAAAATCAGCCTGGGCGTTTCTATAAAAATTTGGGGGTGGCGGGTATTCATTCCATCAAAATTAGCAATTTAAAATACCGGCAAATACACCTCCATATAAAATATCGTTATATTAAAAAACAGGTAGCAGATAATCGGAAAATTAAAACAAATTCAATCGTTTTATTTGCATTTGGTCGATTATACCAAAAACTATAGACTTACTGGGACTTTTCACCAATAATAAAACTTCAACAACTAAAAGCTTAGATTACGACATTCGAATAAAAAATAGTAATTTATTGACATATTATTAATTTAAAACTATTTTAATATCAGATTATTTAGAAAAATTTAAAAATTTTAAGATATTTTTAATTAAACCCGATAATCAGTAATTTCGTTGTTACACCATTTTATAAACGGGTTAACTTTACGATGGAGCAGACTGAAAGCCGACAGGGCCTTTACAGGCCAGAATTTGAACACGACTCTTGTGGTACCGGATTTATAACCAATATTAACGGACATAAATCTCACCAGATTATTGATGACGCATTAACCATGTTAGAGAACATGGAACATCGCGGTGCATGTGGATGTGATCCGGAAACCGGCGATGGCGCTGGTATTTTAATTCAACTACCCCACGAATTTTTATTGGAAGAATGCTCAAACCTGGAGATCAGTTTGCCCGAACCGGGTGAGTATGGCGTTGGGATGATATTTTTCCCAAAAGAATCGGCGCTTAAAAAGGCTTGCCGTACCATTATTGGCAACGCTGTTGAAAAATTAGGATTACAAAAACTGGGTTACAGAAAACTATCTGTAAACTCATCAGTGGTAGGTGAAACTGCGCGCAAAGCCGAGCCGGATTCGGAGCAATTGTTTATATTGAGACCGCATCATTTAACCAATACTGATGACTTTGAACGTAAGCTGTATATATTAAGGCGTTATATTAATAAAACGGTTACTGAAACTATTCCTGCAGCAGCGGAGCATTTTTATTTTACTTCGCTTAGCTGCAAAACTATAATTTACAAAGGGCAGGTTACCACCTACCAATTGCGCCAATATTTTTCTGATTTAACTGATCCGCGTATTGCATCAGGCTTTGCCATGATTCACTCGCGTTTCTCAACCAATACGTTCCCATCGTGGAAATTGGCTCAGCCCTTCCGCTTAATTGCACATAACGGCGAGATCAATACCCTTACAGGTAACTTAAACTGGTTTTATTCGGGCTTAAAATCATATGCTTCATCTTATTTTACCCAGGATGAAATGGAGATGTTATTGCCCGTAATTGACAACAATCAATCTGACTCAGCTTGTCTGGATAATATCATCGAGATTTTATTGCATAGCGGTCGTTCATTACCACACGTAATGATGATGCTGATACCTGAAGCATGGGATGGCAACGAGCAAATGGACCCTATCAAAAAGGCATTCTATGAGTTCCATGCTACTTTAACCGAACCATGGGATGGCCCTGCGGCTATTACCTTTACTGATGGTAAATTAGTTGGTGCTTTATTGGATCGTAACGGATTGCGTCCGCTACGTTTTGTAATTACCAATGATGGCCGTGTTATTGCTGCCTCAGAAGCAGGTGTATTAAAAATTGACGAAAGCCTGGTGCTGCGTAAAGGTCGCCTGCAACCCGGTAAAATGTTATTGATTGATACCGAAAAAGGGAAGATCATTACCGATGATGAAATTAAACACCAGATAGCCGCGCGACAGCCTTATGGCCGTTGGCTGGAAAATTATAAAATCCGTTTAGGAGAGCTTGGAGAACCGCGTTTAGCATTTGCCAGTTTATCAGAAGATTCTGTTTTCCGTTATCAGCAGGTATTTGGTTATACCCGTGAGGATATCGACACCATTATTAAACCAATGGCCTTGGAAGGCAAGGAACCTGTTGGTTCAATGGGTACCGATGTGCCTTTGGCTATCCTTTCCGATAAACCGCAGCATTTATCAAGCTACTTTAAACAATTTTTCGCCCAGGTTACCAACCCTCCTATCGACCCGATACGTGAGCGTTTGGTAATGAGTTTGGCAACATTTATAGGCAATAATGGTAATTTATTGGATGAGGATAAAATGCACTGCCATTGCGTAGTATTGCAACATCCTATACTGAAAAACCATCAGCTTGAAAAATTAAGAAGTATCGATACCGGCATGTTCCATGCCAAAACCCTGCAAACCTATTACAATGCCGATGGCATGCCGGGTTCGCTGGAAAGAGGTATTGCAAGGCTTTGCCGTTATGCCGAAGATTCTGTTGATGACGGATTTGAAGTACTCATTCTTTCAGACCGCGCTATTGATTCTGAACATGCTCCTATCCCATCATTGCTGGCGGTATCTGCGGTACACCATCATCTGATCAAAAGCGGTCGCCGCGGTGCTGTTGGATTGGTAGTTGAAACCGGAGATACATGGGAAGTACATCACTTTGCATGTTTGCTTGCTTTTGGCGCTACTGCAATTAACCCTTATCTGGCACTATCAACCATTGAAACATTAAAAAACAATGGCAGCCTGGAAACCAATCTTGAGGTTAAAACACTACACAAAAACTATGTTAAATCTGTTAATGATGGTTTGTTGAAGATTTTCTCAAAAATGGGAATCTCTACACTGCAATCATACCATGGATCGCAGGTTTTTGAAATACTGGGTATTAACCAGGCCGTAGTTGATAAATATTTTACCGGCTCTGTTACCCGTATAGGTGGTTTGGGGCTGGATGAAATTGCACGTGAGTCGCTTTGCAAGCATAAAATAGGTTTCGGCGGATCAAAAACAGGCAATCATTTACTGCCCGAAGGTGGTATTTACCAGTGGAAACGCCGCGGTGAATCGCACCTGTTTAATCCAACAACGGTGCATTTATTGCAGCATGCTACCCGCAGTAATGATTACAACGTTTACAAAAACTACGCCAAAGAAATAAACGAGCAAACCGAAAAACATTTTACTATAAGAGGCTTGCTTGACTTTGCTCATCACCGTGAATCTATCAGCATTGAGGAGGTTGAACCGGCAGAAAACATCATGAAGCGCTTTGCTACTGGTGCTATGTCTTTCGGGTCAATTTCTCACGAGGCACACAGCACCATGGCTATTGCCATGAACCGCATAGGCGGTAAAAGCAATACCGGCGAAGGTGGTGAAGATGAAATACGTTACGAACGTTTGCCTAACGGCGATTCTATGCGTTCGGCTATTAAACAGGTGGCATCAGCTCGTTTTGGGGTAACTTCCAATTATTTGACAAATGCTGATGAGTTACAAATTAAAATGGCCCAGGGAGCAAAACCTGGTGAGGGCGGCCAATTACCCGGCCACAAGGTTGATGATTGGATTGCCAAAACAAGGCACTCTACCCCGGGTGTTGGTTTAATATCACCTCCACCTCACCATGATATTTACTCAATTGAGGATTTGGCTCAATTAATATTCGACCTTAAAAATGCTAACCGTGCCGCACGTATCAACGTGAAGCTGGTATCAAAAGCAGGCGTAGGTACTATTGCAGCTGGTGTGGCAAAAGCCCATGCCGATGTAATTTTAATTGCCGGCTACGATGGCGGCACAGGTGCATCACCAATAAGCTCCGTTAAACACGCAGGCTTACCTTGGGAACTTGGCCTGGCCGAAGCTCATCAAACATTGGTACGCAATAAACTACGCAGCCGTGTGGTATTGCAAACAGATGGTCAGTTAAAAACCGGTCGCGATTTGGCAATTGCCTGTTTAATGGGCGCCGAAGAATGGGGTGTGGCTACTGCTGCATTAGTTGCAGGCGGATGTATCATGATGCGCAAATGCCACTTGAATACCTGTCCAGTTGGCGTAGCTACCCAAGACCCTGAATTAAGAAAACTATTCTCGGGCAAGCCTGAACATGTGGTAAACCTGTTCCGCTTTATGGCGGAGGAGTTACGCGAAATAATGGCCGAATTGGGCTTCCGCACTGTCAATGAAATGGTGGGTCGTGTTCAGTTCCTGAAAGTAAAAGACGGGTTGAAGAGCTGGAAAGCTAAGAAAATTGATCTTTCTGGCATCTTGCATCCGGTAAATAATCCAAAGGATGTTACGCTTTACAATAGCGAAAAACAGGATCATGGAATGGATAACATTCTTGACTGGAAACTACTGGAAGTTGCCGGGCCTGCGCTGGAAGATAAAACTCCGGTATTCGCCACTTTCGATGTAAAGAACGTTGACCGTACCATCGGCACCTTGTTATCAAATGAGATTTCGAAAAAATATGGTTCAGTTGGATTACCAGATAATACTATCAACTTTAAATTCAAAGGCTCGGCCGGGCAAAGCTTTGGCGCATTTGCTACCAAAGGTATATCTTTTGAGCTGGAAGGCGAAGCTAATGACTATGTGGGTAAAGGTCTGTCGGGTGCTCAATTGGCCATCTATCCTTCTGCAAAAGCCACATTTACGCCCGAAGAGAACATCATTATCGGTAACGTAGCGCTTTATGGTGCAACATCAGGCGAAGTATTTATCCGCGGCATGGCTGGCGAACGTTTTGCCGTACGTAACTCAGGTGCCACAACAGTTGTTGAAGGTATTGGTGATCACGGATGTGAATACATGACCGGCGGACGTGCGCTGATATTAGGCGAAACAGGCAGAAACTTTGCAGCTGGTATGAGCGGTGGTATTGCCTGGGTTTATAATCCTAACCAAACATTCAGCGAGAATTGCAACAAGGAAATGGTTGATCTTGATCCTTTATCAATTGCTGATGAGGAGCAGATTACTGCTTTATTGCGCAAGCATATTCACCTAACAGGCAGCGAAGTTGCAAAACAATTGCTTGACAACTGGAAAAAAGTTTCCGGTGAATTTGTTAAGGTGTATCCGAAAGAGTATAAAAAGGTTTTAGAAAAATTACAATATCAAACTATCAGCTAATGGGAAAACCAACAGGATTTCAGGAATTTAACAGAGAGCTTCCCGAAAAAACACCGGCTGCAGAACGCGTAAAAAATTACAAAGAATTTGTTCATCCATATACTGATGAGAAACTGAATCAACAATCGGCGCGTTGCATGAATTGCGGTATTCCGTTTTGTCATTCAGGCTGCCCGCTGGGCAATATCATTCCCGAGTTTAACGATGCTGTGTATCGTAAAAACTGGGAAGAAGCCTATAACATTTTATCATCAACCAATAACTTCCCTGAGTTTACCGGAAGAATTTGCCCTGCCCCGTGCGAATCGGCATGTGTATTAGGTATTAATAAGCCGGCGGTAGCTATTGAAGAGATTGAAAAACACATTATTGAAATTGCTTACTCTAAAAATCTGGTAAAACCGGTTGCTCCGCTTGTTAAAACAGGCAAAAAAGTAGCTGTGGTAGGTTCAGGTCCGGCAGGTTTAGCTGCTGCCGCACAATTGAGCAAAGCAGGTCATTCGGTTACTGTTTATGAGCGTGATGAATTCCCTGGCGGCTTATTACGTTACGGCATCCCCGATTTCAAATTAGAAAAATGGGTTGTTGAACGTCGCATACAAGTGATGGAGCAAGATGGCATTAAATTTAAATGCAATACCGAAGTAGGTAAAGATGTTGCCGCTGACGAACTGCTGCGCAATAACGACGCTGTGGTATTGGCAGGTGGTTCAACCATACCGCGCAACCTTAACATCCCCGGCAGGGAATTAAAAGGCATTTATTTTGCAATGGACTTTTTAAAACAGCAAAACAAACGTGTTAGCGATACCCAATTTGAAGAGGACGATATTTTAGCAACCGGCAAAGACGTAATTGTAATTGGTGGTGGCGATACAGGTTCGGATTGTGTGGGTACATCAAACCGTCAGGGTGCAAAATCTATCAAGCAATTTGAGGTAATGATGCAGCCACCGGCACAACGCACGCAGCATATGCCATGGCCAACATATCCAATGGTATTGAAAACCACCAGCAGCCACGAAGAAGGTGCCGACCGTTTTTGGGGCGTTAATACCGAAGAGTTTTTAAGCGATGCCGATGGCAACCTCAGAGCACTAAGAGTAGTTGACGTAACCTGGGAACTGGATGTAATGGGCCGGCCAATGAAATTTGCCAAGGTAGAAGGCTCTGAGCGCGAAATTCCATGCCAAAGAGTATTCCTGGCAATGGGCTTTTTGTTTCCGCAAGCACAGGGAATGATAGAAAACCTGGGCGTTGAGCTGGACGACCGCAAAAATGTAAAAGCCAAAGAAGGCGTTTACCGTACCAATGTAGGCAAAGTATTTGCCGCAGGCGATATGCGCAGAGGCCAATCACTGGTAGTTTGGGCCATATCCGAAGGCCGCGAAGCAGCCCGCAAGGTTGACGAATTTTTAATGGGACACTCTATTTTAGAAAGCAAAGATGCCGTGAATCAGTTCGAGCAGGTGTTTTAAGCTGAATAAATTTTCAAACCAATCTCAATCAACTATAATGGAAACCGGGCGGCGAAAGTGGCCCGGTTTTTTTTGACTAAAGAACTAGGTTAAGAAGTCAAAAACTTCAAAGTTTTTAAAACTTAACCAGTTTAACTAAAAACCATTCGGTAATTTTGGAACCAACCCTCAAGTTCGAAAAATTTGCGCTACTTCTTCCACATAGCTTATCATGGCACCAATTACAGCGGTTGGCAAAAGCATCCGAAGGTAATGACCGTGCAGGAAGTTTTGGAAACTGCCCTTAGCAGTATTTTTAAACAACCCGTAGCAGTTAATGGTTGCGGGCGCACGGACGCCGGGGTACACGCCGGTCAGTACTTTTTCCATGTGGATATTGAAAAAGAATGGGATTTCGATCTGTTTTTCAGATTGAATAAAATACTACCTGATGATATTGCCCTGTTTGATATTATCCCCATGCAGGGCCTGCCCCACGCACGTTTTGATGCTATACAGAGGGCTTACAATTATTTTATCCATGCCTATAAAGATCCATTTCTCAATGGCTTCAGCTCTTTATATCTGGAACCAAACCTCAATTTAGATAAGATGCAGGCGGCGGCAACTTTACTGCCTTTGTACAACGATTATCGCTGCTTTTGTAAAATGCCCGATAGAAACGAAAATACTATCTGCAATATTTCCTCAGCCGATTTTTTTGTTGACTCAAAAGGAGACCGGATAAGATTTCATATTTCCGCCAATCGTTTTTTAGGTAAAATGGTAAGGATAATAATGGGCAGGTTATTAGAAATTGGCTCTGGGAAGATGAGCGTTGATGAGTTTGAGAATTACCTCATCACCAAAGAGACACCTCAAATAATTATACCGGCATATCCGCAGGGACTTTACCTATCCAAAGTTACTTATCCCTACCTTGACTTAGCCCCACGCAGCTCGTTCCTGGCTACTTTAGAGGCCGACTGGATGGCTGTATAAAGTGCTGACAGAATGAATTATTGGGCAATGCTTGAGTTTGAAAATTTCAGACCTCGTCATAAGAAACTGCAATATGAGTAGTGCCAGCCATCAAACCTAATCCTACCCAATTTTGTCCATTTAAGTTACTCCACGTAAATTTATATACCCCATTACAATTCGAAATTTCTAAATTGCAATGTGTTGTCAAATTGTTAGTTGACTCAATATAACGGCAATCGTAAGATCCCTCAATCCCCTTATCATTGTAATCTATTTTTCTGGCAATTTCAATATCTATGTAATAATCATTTTCTTTTGAGGTATCACCATTGAGACTTTTTGAGTCATCACCATCAACCTTCGTCTTCAAAAGGTTTTCGTTTGTATAAATACCATTAAGTAGATTACCATTTTCTAAAATTTCATAAACCTGAATACCGTGGAAACCTGACATATATTTTAATCTTATTTTATCCTATTAAGATAATAAAAAATGGAGCAATTATGCATATTTAAGTGAGACTTTACTAATTATTGCAATTAACAAAAACTACGCTGTAAAAAGGGTAAATTTGTCGTCCGCAATTTTAAAGAAGAGTTCATGGCCTGGTCAGAGAAATTAAAACTGAATAAACAATTAGTAAAATCGGTAACCGAAGCTGGATATATGGCGCCAAAGGATGTGCAGCAAAAAAGCCTTGCCCGCATTTTTGGTGGACAGGATGTTATCGCCATTGGCCCAGAAGGATGCGGTAAAACTTCTACTTATGTTTTGGCGGTATTAAGTCGTTTTAAATACTCGCCCGAAGGTGTTCCAAATGTACTGATCCTGGTACCCGAGAAAGATGATGTACTCGCAGTTATTGAACGTTTTGAATTGCTGAATAAAAATAAATCAATAGCTATCGTTGGCCTATACCCCGCACCCGGCATAGAAAGCCAGATGGATGCGCTGGCCGAGGGTGCCGATATAGTTGTCGCCACACCCGACAGGGCACGTGCCATCTACCTTAAACTGGGACTTAATCTCAATAAAATTGATCTGTTAATTATTGATGATGCCGAGAAAATAGTTAAACAAGGTTTACAGCTGCCCGTAGCTGAACTGGCCAACAGCATACCCAAATGTCAGCACCTGGTATTTGCTGAAGTCATGCATAACCGGCTGGAGAAAATGATTGAGCCATTTATGAAGCAACCTGTTACCATTGAAATAGATGAAACAGGCGAAACTGCAATTGAAACTTATCAGCAGGTGCTGTATTTAGTGCCTAACTTTGGCACCAAGTTAAATCTGCTGAGCTTTTTTATGCAGGATGATGAACTGTTCACTAAAACGGTGATCTTTGTAAACACCCGCCAAACCGCCGAAAAGGTTTACCGCAGCCTGCAAAATCGCCATAAAAAAACAGTTGCTTTGCTTAATTCAACCTCCATTGAGATTAATGGATTGAATAGTACCGACGATTTTAAAACATCCCCTTCGATTAAAATTCTGATCATTGCCAATGATACCATTGAGGAAATAAACCTTGATGGAATTCCTTTCATCCTTCATTTTGAACTTCCCGAAGAAAAGGAAACCTATATTTTCAGGGTTGCAGCTAATAACATCAGCGAAGATGATGAAACTTTAGCCATCACTTTTGCCACCGATCTGGAGCTAAGCATAGTTAAAAAGATAGAGCTTGCCATCGGCCAAAAAATGCCTTTGGGCGATGTTCCCGAAGGCGTTATAATTGAAAAAGACAAAAAAGAAGCCGAAACTGAAATTAAACAACCCAAAAAAGGCAAAGAAGATGTGCCTGTTGTTGGCGCAGCTTTCCACGAGAAAAAAGCCAGTAACGCTAAAAATTACAACTACAGCTCGGGCCAGAAAGCCAAGATGAATAAAAAGAAAAAACACTCTTAATCAGGTAAAACACCAGAGATTTTTCCAGGTGAATTAATCAATAGGTGAATTTAAATAAAGATCTTCCACCTTCTTGCGGGCCCAGGGTGTTTTACGCAGAAAGGTAAGACTCGATTTGATGCTCGGATTATCCAAAAAACAATTAATGCGGATGAGGTAACCTAATTCAGGCCAGCCATAATGGGCTACCAATGCGTTTAGTATCATCTCTAAAGTTTTCCCGTGAAGTTTGTTATTTGGTTGCACCTGCGACATTCAGCAAAAATAAACATTAATTCTTATCCAGATACTCAGGCAAAGCAACACCTAAAATATGGTTCCATCCAAAAGTGAAATTCTTTATGGAAAAATCCGGATTATCCTGCGGGAAAGTTTCCAAGCCTTCATGCGTTAATATCAGTTTCGATTTATGCCCCTCGGCAATAAACTCAAAGGTAACATACGATTCGCCCGGGTAGTTTTCATATCGCCAGCTATGGGTCAATTTTTTGGCCACAATAACTTCGGTAATTACACAAATATGCAAAAACTCCCTGCCTTCATTTTGGCCGCTAAATCTAAATTCAAAACCCATTTCAGGTTTAAAATCATTCACATCAAAATACCACTCTCTCATTTTAACCTTATCCGTTAAAGCCTGCCAAATTTTTTCAACGGGTGCCTCATATTCTTTTTCAACAACTAATGCTTCTGCTTTCATGTTTATTGGTTTATTAATGGATATTCAATAATATATTATTTATCCGACGGATTCTTTTTTCCCGCCAACAGCTTTTCAACCATTTTTTGTAAACGATCGGTCTTCGTGGTGGCTTGCTTAGCCGAAAGTATCCATACCACATATTCTTTCCTGTTGCTGTAAGATAATGATTGGTAGAAATTCATAGCGGCAGATGATTTACCCAATACCTCCACCATTTCTGGTGGCAACATAATCAGCTTTTTTTCCACATCGATGTAAGCCGAATATTCATTAGTTTTGATAGCTTCATTACGGGTTTCTGATTGTTTCGACTGTCCGTCTATCCTGAAGCGTAAGGCAGTCCACACTTCATTTATTGATGCTGCGGTAACAACATGTAATCCATATTTAGCAGGCTCGTCCCAGTTACCCATCATTTCAAGATCTGATTTTATACCCGAACTTTTTTTGGGATAAGTAACCCAAAACACTGTATTTGCTTTCAACAGTGGTGTAATTACCTTTAAACCTTCAATCAGCTCCGCATTGTTTAGCACAAATAGTTGTATGCCATCAAAACTGCCTACAGGGTTAAATGCAGCCGCAGTTGCTTCGGGAAGCGGTTCAATAAGTTGAAGATAATTATGGGGCGCACTATAAAATAACCAGCTTTGGCCCCGTTTAATCTGTAACTTTTTGGCAATTAAATTCATCGAAATTGGTTTATTAAATCCATCGCTTATCATCAGTGTGAGTAAAAATAACAGAATTTAACATGCAAATTATGATCTTTGAAGCAGTAATTTATATTAATGAAATACAGCGATATCGACAGCCGTAAAAATGCTTTCCTGTTTGAACTGGATAATGTACTTTATCCCGAAAAGGATTATTTATTCCAAGTTTATTACCTTTTTGCCGGTTTATTAGAATATACCGAACTAATTGACGCCAAAGAAACAACTGATTTAATGATAAATGCGTATAATACGCAGGGTAAGGACGGTGTTTTTGATTATATAAAAGAGACACTCAATATTAATGAGAAGTACCGGCAAAACTTAGAAAACCTTTTAATTACGGCCAAGCTTCCTTTAAAATTATTGCTTTACGCAAACATGCTTACGCTTTTACAAGACATTGTTGTTGACAGAAAAAAGATATTTATTGTGACCAACGGTGACCCGAGGCAACAGTTAAACAAGATAAAACAAACTGAGTGGCACGGGCTTGAAAAATATTTAACGGCCTACTTTGCAGATGAAATTTTTTCCAAACCGGAGCCCGATGTAATTGATGAGCTTTTAAAACAGCATAATTTACAAAGACGGGAAGTTTTAATGATTGAAAATTCAGAAACAGACAGGCTGTGTGCCGATGCATGCGGAATTGATTATTTAAACGCAACAGATTTTTTATAAGATTTTAAGATACTTACTTTTATATAAAACGAATTAGCAACATATTATAAATGAAAAAATTATACCCCCTGGTTATTGCATTGCTCATTGTTGTTACCATTTTTTCTTGCAAAAAAAACAATCCGAACGTAATAGGACCGAATTCGCCAGGAACAACGCTCGATAAAATAAAAGATTCCATTTACCTATACGCAAACGAGGATTATTTGTGGAATACGGCATTGCCTACTTATTCGGACTTTGCTCCACGTACTTTTACAAATTCAGTTGATTTAACAGCTTTAACAAGTGAAATTAACTCACTTTCGCAATACGCTGTTAATCCGGCTACGGGGCTACCTTATGAATATTATGCACCCGATCCGGGCGATGCAAAATATTCATTCATTGATGACGGCACAGAAACCAGCGCATTAAATGGAATAAAAGGAGATTTTGGGTTTGATGTACAATATAATCTGGAAAATGATTTGAGGGTTGAGTATGTATATCCCGGTTCACCGGCTGGGCTGGCGGGTATTCAACGTGGATACAAAATTACCAGTATAAACGGCAGCACCAATATTTCATATGATGGCCAGGGATATGGTACAGGTACAGGGGTTAACCTTGCTTTTGTTAGTAATTCTATCTTCAGCAGTAACACCATTACCATGACTTTGCAAAAGCCAGATAGCACCACATTTACAACAACTTTAAATACTGCTATTTACAATGTAAACCCTGTACTGAAGGATACTGTATTAACGCTGAGTAACGGACATACTGTTGGTTATATTGAATTTAACAGCTTCACATCAGATGATAACGCCGACCCAGTACTCGACGCTGCTTTTACCAATTTCACGGCACAAGGCATAACTGATCTGGTTGTTGATTTGCGTTATAATGGCGGCGGTTATGTTTTGACCGCTCAGCATTTGGATAATTTAATTGTGCCGGCCTCCAAAACAGGCTCATTAATGTACAACAGCTATTTTAACGATAACCTGGTAAATGGCAAAGACCCTTTATTAGCCAACCAGTGGCGTACGGACCCAACTACAGGAAAGGATTATAACTACGCGCAAGTTAGTTATACAGTGGCTGCCAATGCTGTAAATTTTGCTAAAAGCGGAACCCTAAATATAGGCAGGGTATTTTTTATAATAACAGGTAATACTGCTTCGGCAAGTGAGCTTACCATAAACAATTTAAGGCCCGAAATGGATGTTGAATTTGTGGGTGAAACAAGCTATGGAAAACCAGTGGGCTTTTTTGATATCGACATTAATAAGTACATTATGTATACGCCTGAGTTTTATGTACAAAATTCGGCAGGACAGGGTGGTTATTATGCTGGGTTTACACCTGGCGCAAGTGGTTACCCTGGAATAAAAGACAATGATGACCTTACTAAAAACTTTGGTGACCCAACCGAGGGATTATTTGCCGATGTTTTAAATTACATCAATACCGGAACTTATACCGCAAGCAATCTGGCTGTTCGAAACACAAGATCTGCTGCTAAAACATTTGCACTTAATACCGGGAACAGAATCAACTTCCATATTAAAAACCCTGTTTTTAACGGAATGATATTTAAACAACGTGCTTTAAAATTAAAGACAATTAAAAAATAGCCAATAAACGAAAAGCCCCGGGTTAAACGTAAAATGTTTTGCCCGGGGCTTTTTATTTTATAAAACTCACGTTGTTTAGTCAACCAGTTCTCTCAGGTCAACCGGCACTACTCTTGATATACCTTGTTCAACCATGGTTACGCCATAAATAATATCGGTGCTGGCGATGGTTCTTTTGTTGTGGGAGATGATGATAAACTGCGAATCTTTTGAAAATTCACGGATGATGTTATTGAATTTATCAATATTAGTATCATCAAGCGGTGCATCAACCTCATCAAAAATACAAAACGGAGCAGGCTTTAACAGGTACAATGAAAACAGGATGGCTGTTGCCGTTAAGGTTTTCTCGCCACCCGAAAGCTGATTGATGGATAACGGACGTTTTCCTTTCGGCTTAGCAATAATATCGATTTCCGATTCAAGCGGATGCTGCGGATCGGTCAATATCAAATCGCACGAATCTTCTTCATTAAACAAAGAGCGGAATACCTTGATGAAATTTTCTCGTACCAGTGTAAAAGAGGTCATGAACTTTTCACGTGCGGTATCGTCAATTTCCTGTATGGTTGCCAGCAGGGAAGCTTTGGCATCGCTCAAATCTTTCTTTTGAGCCTTAATGAATGTGCAACGCTCATCCATTTCATTGTAAGCCTCAACGGCCATGGGGTTAATGGCCCCAAAATCGTCCAGCTGTTTTTTTAATTTTTCGGTCTTCTCACGTATTTCCTGTTCAGTTTCGCCTTCGGCCATTTCTGTTTCTGGCAAATCCTGAATATCGATATTAAACTCTACCGATAACCTTTCTTTTAAAGCATTCAGTTCCAGTTTAAGGCTGGTTCTTTCGTCTTTCAGCGCATTCTCTATTGTTTCTGCGTTGTCTTTTTTACGGCGTAATGCAGTAACCTCATTCTCTGACTCGGTTATCTTTCCGCGCCACTCGTAATATTCCTGTTCTGCCTGTTGGGTTGCTTTTTCCAAAGCATCCTTTTGTTCGTACATTTCCAGCAGGTCATCATCAGAATTGTCTGCCTGTTGCAGATTCTCCTGTATGGCCACCTTTACCTTTTCAAGCTCTAAACTATTTTGCGCTATACGGCTATCCAGGCTATCCTGCTGGGTTTGGCGATAATCAAGATCTTTTATCAGGCCCGATACCTTATTTTGCTGCTGATGGAAACGGATATTTTCCTGGTTGTATGCGTTTGATTGAACAGATACATATTCATTCAACTCATTAAAGGCTAATTGCTTTTCAACCAGTAAATCGCTCTGATTTTGTTTCTGTTCTTTTAAGTCTTCTAATTGGGGGCCTAATGATTGCTTTTCTTCTTTTATACTATCAATTTTACGGGCAATATCTTCCTTGCGGTTAAGGCTGTTTTCAATAAAGGTTTGATATTGCTCCTGACGGGTCTTAACGGTGATTAACTCCGTGTTCAACAGGTTCAATTCCTGTTGTTTTTGTTTGATCTCCGCAGCCTTGCCCGATGCTTTTAATGCTGTAAGCTTACTTTGCAGCGCCTCAAACCGAGCTTTAAAATCATTCACCTCCACATCAATCAGCTTGATCACCTTCATCAGGTTTTCAAGGTTTTTGGCCCGGCCTATACGCTTACCCTCAAAAAGACCGACAGAACCACCAGCCATGGTATATTTTGACTTATTGAACTTGCCGCTTTTACCAATTAATACCAGCCCGTTTGTTAATTCGGCATTATTAAGTGCCTGTTCATTATTGTCATCAATCAAATAAACATTATTAAGCAAATAGCTGCACAGCGCCTGGTAACGCTTATCAACCTCAACAACGTTTAAAGCGGGTATGGCGCCTTCAATATCTATTTTATTTGCTGCGGGCTGATCTTTATAGCTATTCAGCACAAAAAACTGTGCCCGACCCTGGGCCGCTTTGCTTAGCAAATTAATAGCTTTAATGGCTTCGTCGTAGCTGTCAACAACGTAGTGGTTCATTAAAGGTTCCAGGTAGTTTTCAATAGCCACCCGGTATTCTTCCCGGCAAAATAAAACATCACTAAAAAGCGGCGCGTTTTTTGACCACTCGGTATTCTTTTTCAAGAAGCGTATTGATTCCGGAAAACCTTCCAGGTTATCAACCAAACTTTTGGTTAAGTTGTACTCGTTTTGCTTGGCATCCAGTTTACGTCCCTCGCGAATAATGCCTTCCTGTACCGTATTTAATTCGATTTCGGTAGCTTTTATATCATCCTGTAGTTTATTCTCAAAGTCAACCATCTGTTGAAAGCCTGTTTCAGCTAGCTCAACTTTTTCTTGCAGGCCATAAACAGCTTCGTTAAAATGTGAAAGTTCGGCCTCCTTATTGGTCGCATCTTCCATATTACGCTGACTTTCCTGTTCAAGCGCTTGCTGCTGTATTTGCAATATATCCAGGTCTTTTTCAACTTTGTAAGCCTGGTTCTGCAGCCTGGTGTTGATGCCGGTAAGCTCGTTCAGCTCATTTCGCGCGGCTGATTGTTGTTCCTTTAATTCATCAACCGCATCTTTTAAATCATCAACTTTCGATTTTACGGTCTCAAAATTTTCATCCTCCTGTGCTTTTTCCTCCGAGAGGCGTTTTATATTATAGAGCACATGGTTCAACTGGGTTTTATCACGGTCAAGCTCCTCCGTTAACCGTGATTCCTTGTCCTGCTGAAACTTCAGCTGCTCATTTTTTATCTTCTTTTCACTTTCATAAGCTCGAATTTTCGAAACAAACTCATTAGTAGCTTTTTGTTGGGTCGATAGGTTTTTCTCTTTGGTAATACTATCCAGCTTGTGCTGTTGCAAAACTGCCTCAAGACTATCGATTTGCGTTACGATGCCCGATTTTTCGGCTTTATGTTTCTGCTCCTGCTCCTCTATCTTAATCAGTGACTCGCTAAATGTGGTAATTCTGAATGAGGCCAGCATAATACTGAGCGCTTTATACTGCTCTTTTAACCGGTAATAACGTTCTGTTTTTTTGGCTTGATTTTCGAGCGTCTTCAGATTTTTCTCAATCTCAAAAAGCAGATCCTCTACCCTCTCCAAATCAGCCTCAGTATCCTTTAGCTTATTGAATGTTTGTTTTTTACGAATCTTATATTTTGATATACCCGATGCTTCTTCAAACAAATTGCGGCGCGATCCTTCTTTATTGGTGATGATCTCATCAATCATCTTCAATTCAATAATTGAATAAGAATTGGCCCCAATACCCGTATCCAGAAAAAGATCCGTAATATCTTTCAGTCTGCATTGCACATCATTTAAACGGTATTCGCTCTCGCCAGAGCGATATAAGCGGCGGGTTAAGGTTACCTGTTTAAAATCGGTTGGTAAAATGTTTTTGGTGTTATCAAAGGTGAGTGAGACTTCGGCAAGGTTGGCAGCCTTACGGCTTTTGGTTCCGTTAAAAATCACATTGTCCATTTTTTCGGAACGTAGCGTACGGGTACTTTGCTCACCCAATACCCAGCGGATAGAATCGACTACATTTGATTTACCACAACCGTTGGGCCCCACAATAGCGGTAACACCCTCATTAAAGTTAATGTTAATTTTATCGCCAAAGCTTTTAAAACCCTTGATTTCTAACCGTGTAAGCTGCATTTATGATGTACTGTTCCTAAAAAATTCGAACCTTCAAAGTAATCATAAAAAAATCATTTTTCTATGTTTTTCTTATGAGAATAAAGGTTTTTGTTAACATTTAGCATAAGGTAATTTAAATGGGTAATTTTACGTTCCTAAATAATCTCAAACAATAGTTACAAATATCTTTTTGACCAAACAATTATAACCTTTATAGCATTTATACATTATGAAAATAGCAGTATTTGGAGCCGGCGGCCGCATAGGAAGCCGCGTAGTTACAGAAGCATTAAACCGGGGACACAATGTTACCGCCGTAGTACGGCACCCGGAAAATTACACCAATGAAAGATCTCATTTACGAGTTGCCAAAGGCGATTTATTTGACAGCCAGGATGTAGAAACCGCGGCATTTGACCATGATGCCGTAGTTTGTGCCTACAATTATACAAATGGAGCCGAGCCATCGTCTATCCCCGAGCTGGCAACGCCATTGTTAAATGGTTTAAAACAAGCGCATGTAAAGCGCCTATTAATAGTTGGCGGCGCAGGCAGCCTTGAAGTTTCACCGGGCTTGCAACTTGTTGATACACCTGATTTCCCCGCTCAATACAAACCTGCCGCCCTGGCACACCGTGAAGCACTGAAAATATACCAGAAAGAAAAAGAAATTGAATGGACCTATGTTAGTCCTGCCGCAGAAATTGCACCATTGGAACGTACCGGAAATTTTCGTACGGGTACTGATAAGTTGCTGGTTGATGACGACGGCAGAAGCTTTATTTCGATGGAGGATTTTGCAGTGGCAATAATTGATGAAATAATGAACCCTCATCATATAAGAGAGCGGTTTACCGTAGGGTATTGAGCGTGAGAAAGCTGAAAGCAGAGAGCTAAAAGACCAAAGCTGAAAGCCTGGAAACAAAGCCTAAAAAAAGACCAAAGCAAAAAAAAGCTTTCTGCTTTAGTCTTTTAGCTCATTTTCGGGCTTTCAGCTTAAAAAAATATTTCCCCTTTTAAATAAGTTACCGCTTTGCCACTCATTAACACCCTGTCGCCTTTTAATTCGCACCAAAGCTCTCCTCTACGTTCTGAAAGCTGATAGGCATGTAATTTGGTTTTGTTTAATTTTTCTGCCCAATAAGGTATCAGGTTGCAATGTGCCGAACCTGTTACCGGGTCTTCCGGAATACCGGCACCGGGAGCAAAAAATCTCGAAACAAAATCAACCTTTTTTCCGGGAGCAGTTACAATTACGCCAACAGTGTCCATTTTTGATAAGGCAAAAAAATCGGGCGCTATATCTTTTATATCATCTGCGGATTCATAAACCAAAAAATAGTCTCTTGATCTTAAAACTTCAACCGGCTGTTTTTCTCCTATCGCTTCTATTAAACCCACCGGCGCATCAATATGAATTGGTGGCCTGGACGGAAAATCCATGGTATATTTATCACCATCTTTTTTAACCGTAAGTACCCCGGCCTTTACCGTTTCAAAATGAATTTCAGAGCCACTGTATCCCAATTCTGTAAATAAAATATGTGCCGAAGCAAGCGTTGCATGGCCGCACAAATCAATTTCATATTCGGGTGTAAACCATCTTAATTTGTAGCCATTTTCATTTTTAACAAAAAAAGCAGTTTCGGCCAGGTTATTTTCAATCGCTATTTTTTGCATTGTTTCGTCAGGGAGCCATTTGTCCAGGGGACAAATAGCCGCAGGATTACCCCCGAAAAGCTTGTCTGTAAAGGCATCAGCCTGGTATATAGGAACCGTCATAAATATGTTTTTATTATAAAATTAAAGGCAGCAGCAAAAGACTTCTGGGGTATCAGGTTGGAATAACCTGTTTGGCTGCCTTTGTTTTCGTAAAATTATTAATTGCTAATATAGTTTTTTATCAATTAAAACAAACCCAGTGCTGTTAAAATTGCAATTGTTTGAAATTATTATATTCATCAGCGCACAATTAATACCCACCCGGCCTGTTTAGGCAGATTATCGGCCTTAAGATCTATAATGTAATAATATGTTCCGGATGGTAGTTTTTTACCACCGTAAGTACCATCCCATGGTTTGCTGTAGCCAACACTTTGAAAAACCATTTGTCCGTACCTGTCATATACATTAAACTGTGCATCTGGATAATCGTCAATATTTTTTATATCCCAATAGTCATTAACACCATCACCATTCGGCGTAAAAGTGTTTGGAATGGATAGTGTTTCGTAAACCTTAACAAAAACACTGCTTGTTGCCTCTCCACAGTTAACTCCCGATAGCGTATGCAACGTATAGGTGATATCAGATGGTGAACTTGTAACAGGCGTTAATGATAACGGATTGCTCAGATAATCTGTTGGTGTCCAGTAATAAGATATGTTATCTCCGCCAACTGTACCGTTTAACTTGGCTGTCTGTCCTTCAAGCATTATAATTGCATGTCCGGCATCTGCAAATGGCTTTTTATTAACAGTGACCGTTACCGTTGCTGATGGGGCGACGCCCGTACAACCATCGTTACTTACAGTTAATATGTAGGTTGTTGTTATAGATGGGTTGGCTATTGGGTTAGCAATATCATCATGATCTAATCCAACAGATGGCACCCATTTAAAATGAGTGACATTTGCAGTTACGGACGTAAGCTGTATGCCATCGCCCTCACAAATTTGAACATTATTCATTGGGCTTACCGCCGGGGTTGTGTAAACGGTAACATTGGTGCTCGCAAAAACCGGACAGTTATTTTGGGTTACTTTTACGGTATAAACTCCATCAAAACTTGGATCAGCATTTTCTGTTACAACAGGACTACTATTGGTTGAGGTGAAGTTATTAGGGCCCGTCCACAAAAAACTGTCGCCGCCTGATGAATTTAATTGCAACGGATGCCCCTGGCAGGCGCTTGTAGCGGCAAGAATAGGAACAACAGGTGTTGGATAAACATTAATAGTAAGCGGATCAGAATATATGCGGCAACTTTCTGCGTCGATTTGTGCCTTATTTAATAACCCTACGCGGTACTGATAATCGCCGGGCGCTGCATTGGGCATATTAACAGGCAAATTTAACGATGTTGCACCCGGAATATTAACCCATCCGTTTCCATCGTTCTTATTTTCCTGCCATTGAATAGATGGATCGGTATATCCCATTTGATTTGCCACTAAATTGTAGTTTAAATTATCATTTTGGCAGGCATCTCTTTCGGCATTATCATTAATAGAGCCGAACCCGGTTCTTATAATTGGGCCGCAGGGGCTAAAGGTAATATCATCCATAGCTAAATCATTTCCATTACCACCTGCGCCATTGTTAGTCATTTTAACAACAATATCTGATCCGTCAGACGGGGTAGTAAAAAGTGTTCCATATTGTTTCCAAATAATATCTTTGCTTGCAGGTATATTTCCAGTATTATAAGTTTGCAAAACAGTACCGCTGGAGGTTTCAATGCTGAAAGTAATATTTGGCTGTGAATACCCTTGTGTTTGGGGCTCATCAACCAGTATATTCATTATCCATGCGGCAAACTGGTAAGTGGTATTGGGGCATAATTTACTTCCGTCAACCTTTTCAGTAAAAAACAAACTTGGATCAATTGCGGCATTAATAATCATCATATATCCATACGGATCACCAGTATGATCATGGGCTATTACCTGCCAGGTCCCGCCCTTGCAGCCAGATCCCATTGTATTCAATATCGTATAGGTATCATCATTACCTCCACAGGGGTCTGCAACATATTGTAAAGTTGTCACGCCGCTGGGCAACTCTGGCCCAACGCCAAAAGAGGTTCCAGCGCCAAAAGTTTCGTCAATAACGGGCGCACCTAAACTGCCTGCACAGGTTTGGGCCGTCGCATTTAAAGCAGTCAATTGAATAACCGCTGATAAAATTAAAACAAGAAGACTTAAACGCATTAGGTTCACCAGGTTTGGATACTGCAATTTATAAAATTGCAATCATAACTTCGTGTTTAGTTATAAAAACTATTCGACCCATAAAACAGAATTCCCGGTATCAAATTGGTTTGGTTCCCAAAATTTATTCCCGGGATCAAGCATCCATCTGCCATCAACAATAAATTTGTACAAATACTTTCCTGGTTTAAGGTTAAAGCTAATTATCCAATCGTTGCCCCTGCGAGCCATGGCATAGCCGTGAGGTTCCCAATTATTAAAAGTTCCGTGCAGCGTTACCATCTTTGCCTCCCCATATCCTTTTAGAATGAAAGTATGATTAGGTTTTACGGCTAAAAATGAATTGGTTTTACCCTGTTCAACTACTGTTAAAGCGTTTTGTGGATCAACTATCCATTGCCCGTCAACAACAAACTTGTAGCTATAATTGCCCGCAGAAAACGTTACCGGTAGCGCCCAGTCGCTTGTTGTTTTTTTCATTGGTAAGGTATTAGCGTCCCACTTGTTAAAATCACCGGCCACAAAAACTTTTTTGGCATTTGGATAGCCCGCCAATTTAAAAGTAACCACTTCACCTAAGTTTAAAACCGAACTTAATTTACTGCTATCGTCCTTTTCTTTTAACGGATTTGAAGGATCGGTTATCCATTTACCATCAACCATAAAGCGGTACAAATGCCTTCCTTCGCTTAAATACATTTGCTGCTGCCAGGTATTTCCTTTTTTTTGGAGTATTAATTCGTTGGCATCCCAATTATTAAATTCGCCGGCAACGGTTATCCTATGCGCTGTGGCATAACCTGTTAGTTTAAAAGTGTAGTTATATTTAAAGTAAACTGAATTGGTATTGCCTGCGCCGTCGTTTGTTCGTATTAAATTTTGTGGGTCAGTTGTCCACCTGCCGTCGGTTATGTATTTGTACTCGTAAACTCCGGGTTCTAGTTTAATATCGAGCAGCCAACCGCCGTCAGTCTTTTTCATCAGGCCTTTTAGCGTGCTCCAATTATTGAAACTGCCAGAAAGAAAAACCCTTTTTGAACGCTCATATCCCTGTAAAATAAACCGCGTTAAACCTGATGCCAATTCATAAACCGTAATTCTCGCAAACTTGTTAAACCCGTAATTTAAAGGTGCCGGGTAACCCGGATTATCATTTAAATTGGGGATTCGACTCGTAATTTTATACGGCTCACTTTGGGGATTATCTTTCAGTTCGGCTAACGGCCTGTTAAAACTGATGATGTTATCTTTTTTACTATCAAAGCCCCAGCCATCATCTTTTAAAACGCCAAAATCCCCATGTATTAGTTTTCCGATAGCCGTTTCACTAACTCCGGCTACTTTAAGAATACTATCCAATTGCTTTTGAGTGGATTGCAAATCGATTTGTAATACCAGGCGATCATCGGCAATAATAAGCGCATTGTGCCCCTGAGCCATGGCAGAGCCAATACCACTAAGCAGCGATATTAATAAAATAATTATGTATGCTCTGCTCCGCATTACTCCTGGGTTGTGTAAATGTACATTTCAAATTCTTTTTTCACGAAGTTGATGGTAAAAATGCCACGCACAAAAAAATCATATCCTAAAACACCGTCAACATTATAACCATAGGAGTTTCCCATTTTTTCGAGACTGGTTAATAAAACCCGGTTTTTCATAAACGTTCGGTTACCTATTATTAATTCATCAAAACGGGCATAAATCACTTCAAAATTTGAGCCGCCAACGCCGGTTAACTTGGAGCGCCCAATTACCTGCATAGATGGTATGATCTTTTTTACCCGTTCATAATCTAGCAGGTTCGTTTCGGCTGCTGTATCAAAAGCAAACCAAAAAGTATTATTATTTACATCGCCCTTTAAAAATATAACATCATTGAGATATTTAAAAGGGCTCATCATAAACCTATCGTGATAAATCCGCTCAGATTCCGGGATGTTACCATCCTTATCCAATTTTTGAATGTAAAGTACATTTCTGAAAAGATCAACCGTTAATGCAAACTTCGAGAACAGACGTGTGCCCAATAAACCCAATATTTTTATGTTTCGCCCGTTTTCAATAAACGACAGATCAGTAACCTGCGCCGTTAAGCGGCTGTATTGAAGATCGAGAATTGAAAAGTTACGTACGTAAGTCATAAATGAGCCCGATGATGCCCCGGTTATACCAGTTGCCTCGCTATCGCCTATGTTTGGGCTATTTCTGAAATAAGTTTCGTTAAGAATCAGGTATGGCGCGCCGGTGTCCAGTACGAAGTTACCCTGAAGCGTATCAACAGTTGCCTCAATCACTATTAAATTACCGACTCTTTTTATGGGTACAATAAGGGTTTTAAAATCGGCCGTAGGAGCAGGATCTGGGTCTACTGTTGCGCCTGTGAAAGTAATATTGCCTATTGTTAACTTGTTTTTACCTGTCGCTGTGAAGCAACAACAAGTTACAAAAACAATTAATAAAAGACAGATTTTACGCATCAGAGTTTATTGATAACCAATAGACCCCGTTTCAACTACATGCGTTACAGAAATAGAAAATATAAACGCATAATAAGGTTTGACAACTTTCGTATAAGTTATCAAACCTTGTTTATTACAATAAAACCTGAAAAGGGAATTATATTATCCTAAGTAGGATTTAAGAATTTTGCTTCTTGAAGTATGACGCAAGCGTTGCAACGCTTTGTCTTTTATTTGCCTAACGCGTTCGCGGGTCAGGTTGAATTTCTCACCAATTTCTTCCAATGAAAGCGGATGGTTAGTACCTAAACCAAAAAACAATACAATAATTTCGCGCTCACGCTCAGTCAGCGTTGAAAGCGAACGTTTTATTTCTTCTGATAATGACTCATTAATCAGAATGGAATCTGTATTTGGTTCCTGATTCTCTAATACATCAAGCAAAGTATTTTCTTCACCCTGTACAAAAGGCGCATCCATTGACACATGACGACCTGAATTGCTTAACGTATCGGAAATTTTATCAACAGTAGTTTCCAGCATGTCAGCCAATTCTTCAGGCGATGGCTCACGCTCAAACTCCTGCTCCAGCTTTGAAAAAGCTTTGCTGATTTTACTTAACGATCCTACCTGATTCAATGGCAAACGCACAATACGTGATTGCTCGGCAATAGCCTGTAATATTGATTGACGGATCCACCAAACGGCGTATGATATAAATTTAAAACCTTTGGTTTCGTCAAAGCGTTTAGCTGCTTTTATCAAACCCAAGTTACCTTCATTAATTAAATCCCCAAGGGTTAAACCCTGGTTTTGATATTGTTTAGCAACCGAAACCACGAAACGAAGGTTTGTTTTTGTTAAACGTTCTAAAGCAGCCTGATCGCCTTCCCTTATTTTTTGAGCTAATATTACTTCTTCTTCGGCTGTTATCAGATCAACTTTACCAATCTCGTGAAGATATTTGTCAAGCGACTGTGACTCGCGATTGGTAATGGATTGAGTTATTTTGAGTTGTCTCATTTATTTAAATTACCTCGATTCTTCTTTTAGAATAGAACGTGCAAAGGTAAGAAATTGTTATGATAAATTTTCACTAATTTTTATATAAAAAAAAGAGGGCTATTTTATTGATTTTATGCGATTTATTGCACGGTTTTTGTGGTTCGAATTTAATCAATATTAAAGCGCTTTTAAATCAAAAGTTTCACCCAATCTTATCCCCTTTTCCGTGTTCTGTAAAGTACAACATTCGTTAAACGGATCGTGTTCTAAAAATAAAACATACTCTTTCTCAACAGCTTCCTTCAAAAATAGTTTTTTCTCAGTAAGCGTTGTTAACGGAAACATGTCGTAAGCCATTACATAGGGCAACGGAATGTGGCCTGTTGACGGTAATAGGTCGGCCATGTACAAAATATTTTTTTCTTTGTAATTTATCAATGGCAGCATCATGGCGTCAGTATGCCCGTAAACGAACCGGATATGTACATTTTCGCTAAACTTTACACCATCTTCGGTAGAAACAAATTGCAGTTGACCGCTTTCTTGAATGGGTAAAATATTTTCTTTTAAAAACGATGCTTTTTCCCTTTCATTTGGATTAACGGCCCAATCCCAGTGCTGTTGGTTACTCCAGTAAATGGCATTTTTAAATGCGGGAAGCAGTTTTTCGTCATTTCTAACAACAGCACCGCCCACATGATCGAAATGCAAATGGGTTAAAAACACATCTGTAATATCGTCTTTATGAAAACCCAATTTAGCCAGCGAGCTATCTATCGTAGCATCGCCATGAAGGTAATAGTGACTAAAAAACTTTTGATCCTGTTTATCGCCAATACCGGTGTCTACCAAAATAAGCCTGCCCTCGTCTTCTATCAGCAAGCAGCGCATGGCCCAGGTGCATAAATTATTTTCATCAGCCGGATTGGTTTTATTCCAGATGCTTTTAGGCACTACTCCAAACATAGCCCCGCCATCTAACTTAAAAAATCCAGTATCAATTGTGTGTAAATTCATTTTTTTAGTTCATAGTTGATGGTTCATAGTTCACGGAGAGCTTCAATGCTGATAGTTTAAAAGACCTCCTGATTGCAAACTTATAAATTTCCGGCTATGATCGATGTACCATCGCCATTAACATAACCGACCCAGCCATGATCCATGATCCATGAACTATCAACCATGAACCACTACCCATGAATAATTCTTATCCCAAACTCACTAAATAAAACATCTGCTTCGGCAAGGCTTTCAAATTCTTCATCGCGTAAAGCATAAACAGTGTCAATCTGCCTGTCAAGGCATAAAGTTAACATTTCATGGGCATAAGCTGCCGATGATGGCTTTGGCAATTTAATCATATCGGCATTTGACAGCATGATAGCCGGCAGTTCCATGTAATCGCCCAAAATGACACCCGGCTTATCCAGTTTATTTTTTAGCCGGTAAGCGTTTGACGAGGCTGCAGATGTTATTAATGTATACATAAATACTCGCTGTTACAGGGCCACCAATCCATCTTTCATAGATACTGTACGATCAGATAAATCAGCCAGATCCTGGTTATGGGTAACAATTACAAAAGTTTGATTAAATTCATTACGCAACTTAATAAATAACTGATGCAGTTCTAAAGAATTAGCCGAATCGAGATTGCCCGATGGCTCATCAGCAAATATTAGTGCCGGATTATTGATAAGCGCCCTTGCCACTGCTACCCTTTGCTGCTCGCCGCCCGATAATTCATTCGGTTTGTGATTTAGCCTGTCGCCCAGCCCCAGTAATTGTAACAATTCAGTTGCTTTTTTCTCCGCATCCTTGCGCGATGTACCGGCAATAAACGCCGGGATACAAACATTTTCAATAGCATCAAACTCACCCAGCAAGTGATGAAACTGAAATATAAAACCGATACGCTGGTTTCTGAAATTGCTTAAAGTTTTGTTATTTAAATTACTTACCTCAACATTATTGATAAACAGCTGTCCGGAATCGGGTCTGTCTAAAGTGCCTAATATATTGAGCAGGGTACTTTTACCAGCCCCCGAGGCACCTACTATGGTAACAATTTCGCCTTTTTCAACTTCAAGGTCAACACCTTTTAGTATATCAAGTTTTCCGTATGTTTTATGAATATTGCGCGCTTTGAGCATGTTTCAAAGGTAGGAATTAGAGGTTAGAGATTAGAGGTTAGGAGGAAAAAATCTTCAGCAGAAGTTAGTGATTAGTGGTTGGAGTTTAGAGATTAGGGGGGAATCTTCAGAAGAGGTTAGAAATTCGGAAAAAACCAGATACTGACTAATCTCCGATCACTAACCTCTAATCTCCTTTCCTCAACTAATCTCCAATCACTAGCCTCTAATCGCTTAAACCAAACCCCAACATAAAAAAATTACAGTACAACTAAGCTCTAACCTCTAATCTCTTAAAACTAAATAGTAGCTTTACGGCAAATTCTTCAAAAGACATGAATATTCACGAATATCAAGGTAAAGCCATATTAAAAAGCTTTGGCGTAAGGGTTCAGGAAGGTATCGTTGCTGATACTGTTGAACAAGCTGTAGAAGCTGCTCAAAAAATGAAAGAAGATTATGGATCGAGCTGGGTAGTTATAAAAGCCCAGATCCATGCAGGTGGCCGTGGTAAAGGCGGTGGTGTTAAATTAGCAAAGAACCTGGATGAGGTTAAAGAAAGAGCCGGAGCTATCCTTGGAATGCAGTTAATTACCCCACAAACAGGCCCCGAAGGTAAATTGGTACGCAAAGTTTTGATAGCTCAGGATGTGTACTATCCGGGCGAAAGCGAAACAAAAGAATTTTATATCAGTGTTTTGCTTGATCGTGCAAAAGGCCGTAACATCATCATGTATTCAACCGAAGGCGGTATGGATATTGAAGAAGTTGCTCATTCAACTCCAGAGTTGATTCATAAAGAAGAAATTGATCCTAAAGTTGGTCTGCAAGGTTTTCAGTCCCGCAAAATTGCTTTTAACCTTGGTTTATCTGGTGATGCTTTTAAGGATATGGTAAAATTCATCACTGCTTTGTATAAAGCTTATGATGCTACCGATTCTTCGCAGTTTGAAATTAACCCGGTTTTAAAAACATCCGACAATAAAATATTAGCCGTTGACGCCAAAGTAAACCTTGACGATAACGCTTTATACCGTCATCCTGATTTTGCCGCTATGCGCGACACCAACGAGGAAGACCCGATGGAAGTAGAAGCCAGCAAATCAAACCTTAACTATGTAAAGCTTGACGGTAACGTAGGCTGTATGGTTAACGGTGCGGGTTTAGCTATGGCTACTATGGATATTATTAAAATTGCCGGCGGCGAGCCTGCTAACTTTTTGGATGTAGGCGGTACCGCAAACGCTCAAACTGTAAAAGCAGCTTTCAACATTATATTAAAAGACCCGCATGTTAAAGCTATCCTGATTAACATTTTTGGTGGTATTGTTCGTTGCGACCGTGTTGCCCAGGGTGTTATTGATGCTTACCAGGAAATTGGCGATATCCCTGTTCCGATTATTGTTCGTTTACAGGGGACAAATGCTGTTGAAGCAAAACAATTAATTGACAACTCTGGTTTAAAAGTATTCTCGGCGATATTATTAAAAGAAGCTGCAGAACGCGTTAAAGAGGTATTGGCACTATAAATTGTTCATTAGTTCAGTGGCTCATTAGTTTATTGGTCTTAGCAGATTTTATAACTAATGAACCAGTGAACAACTGAACCAATGAACCAAAATGTATATCATAAAAGTAAAAGGCGTTGCCAAAATACCTGACTATGTACAGCTTAGGGACGATAAGTTTACTTTACTCGCTTATTTCAGGGTTGACAGGCCCGAGAAATCGTTAGATAAGGCAGGCTTGCATGATAAAACAGAATACATAATGAATCTTATAAAAGATTTGCCTTTTGGGCAGATCTTAAAATTAGAACTTTGAATTGGCTCATTAGTACAATTGTTCATTAGTTCATTGGGGTTGGCGGATATTTATATTGTTATTTTTATCGCCAATCATACATACTAACTAATGAACAATTGAACCAATGAACTAACAAACGAAAAACATGATCGGTAATTCCATTATAAAGCTGCATAGTGTTGATATTTTTCAGCAAACTCACCTGGTACTGTCAAATGTTAACCTGCATATTGACAAAGGCGATTTTGTTTGGCTGATAGGTCAAACCGGGTCGGGAAAAAGCAGTTTGCTTAAAGTTATTTATGGCGACCTCACCCTTAATACCGGCGATGGCTATGCTTGCGGATATGCGCTGAATCATATTAAAACAAAAGATATTCCTTTTTTGCGCCGTAAACTGGGTATAGTTTTTCAGGATTTTCAATTACTTACCGATCGTTCTGTAGAACAAAACCTACAATTTGTAATGCGCGCCACCGGCTGGACAGACAAAAAACTAATTGCCGACAAAGCGCTGGACGTATTGGAAAAAGTGGGGCTGCGCTCCAAACTTAAAAAAATGCCGCATGAACTTTCAGGTGGCGAGCAGCAACGTGTGGTGATAGCCCGCGCCCTGCTCAATGATCCTGAAATTATACTGGCAGATGAACCCACGGGCAACCTCGATCCCGATACTTCCGAAGAAATTGTATTGTTGCTTAAACAAATCAGCCAATCGGGCACGGCCGTATTGATTGCGACCCATGATTATCACATCATCCGCACTTTCCCGTCACGCATTATTAAATGTGAAAACGGAAAGGTTTTGGAGGACGCGAAGATAGCATAGTTTTAGTTGGCAGTTTTTAGTAGGCAGTTTGCAGTGAGAGCTAATACTGCAAACTATTAATATTCTGCTAACCGCAAACTGGCAACTGCAAACTATTTTCTAACCTGCCAACTACATACTGCCAACTATAAACTATTTCTTGATCTGCATACCGCCAACTGCCAATTGCACACTGCAAACTATTTCCAATCTGCCAGCTTGTCGCCTTTATAGCAATGGCAGGATACTTGATTGGCACTATCAGCTATGAATTTTAACGATATGTTAAAGAAAAAAAAGAAAGAAGACATGGAAACCCCTGAAGGTTTGAACGAGATAATTAATGATAACGAACAAACTGACGCGCAGGCTGCAGAAAATGCCCCTTCGGCGGTTGACGTATTGAAAGAAGAAGTATCAGCTGCCAACGACAAATACTTGCGTTTATATGCTGAATTCGATAACTTTAGAAGGCGTACCGTTAAAGAACGCGAAGAAGCCCGCAAAACGGAAGGCAAAGATGTAATTGTTGCTCTTTTGCCGGTTCTTGACGATTTTGAACGCGCTTTACGTTCAATGGAAGGTGCAAGTGATGTAACTGCGGTTAGGGAAGGTGTTGTTCTTGTTCAAAACAAACTAAAAAATATACTAACGCAAAAAGGATTAAAGGAAATGGAATCCATAGGGGGGCCGTTTGATCCTGAATTACAGGAAGCGATCACTAATATACCTGCACCAACAGATGAGTGGAAAGGTAAAGTGATAGATGAAATGGAAAAAGGCTATTCTCTTAATGATAAGGTTATCCGCTTTGCAAAAGTGATCGTAGGAGCTTAGTTTGATGTCGGATTTCGGATGTTCTATTTCGGAATTATTTGAAATCTGTTATTAAATATTACTATTCCATAATTAAAACAAGTATTGAAAAGGATTCGAAATCGGTTAAATCCGAAATCGAAATTCCGAATTCCGAAATAAAATAAAGACATGGCTAAAAGAGATTACTACGATGTGCTTGGTGTAGCGAAAGGTGCAGATGCTGATGAGATAAAGAAAGCATATCGTAAAATGGCTATTAAATATCACCCGGATAAAAACGAGGGTGACAAAGCTGCTGAAGATAAGTTTAAGGAAGCAGCTGAAGCATACGAAGTATTAAGTAATCCCGAAAAGCGTCAGCGTTATGACCAGTTTGGTCATGCGGCCAATGCCAGTTCTCCAAACGGTGGTGGCTATGGTGGCGCCGGCGGTATGAATATGGACGACATATTCAGTCAGTTTGGTGATATCTTCGGTGGTGGCAGCCCGTTTGAAGGTTTCTTTGGCGGTGGCAGACAAGGTGGCAGTGCCGGCGGCAGAAGAGTAGCACGTGGCAGTAATTTACGTATTAAAGTAAGGTTAACGCTAGAGGAAATTGCCAACGGAACCGAAAAGAAAATAAAAGTAAACAAACAGATAGTTTGTAAAACCTGTGATGGTACAGGCGCAAAAGATAAAGCATCGTTCCAAACATGTAAAACATGCGGTGGTTCGGGCGCAGTGCGCAGGGTAACCAATACCATTTTGGGCCAGATGCAAACTACCAGCACCTGCCCTACCTGTAACGGCGAAGGCTCAACTATCTTGTCAAAATGCAATATTTGTCATGGTGATGGGGTTGTGCGCGGTGAAGAAACCATCAGCATCAATATCCCGGCAGGTGTTAGTGAAGGCATGCAACTAAGCATGAGCGGAAAAGGTAATGCAGCACCTCGCGGTGGCATGCCTGGTGATTTGATCATCCTGATTGAAGAAATCCCACATGAGACTCTAAAACGCGATGGCAACAACGTTATCTATGACTTGCACATTACCTTTATTGATGCAGCCATAGGTACCAGCGTTGAAGTACCTACTATTGACGGAAAAGTTAAAATCAAGATAGATCCAGGAACGCAAGGTGGTAAAATATTAAGACTGAAAAGTAAAGGTGTACCCGAAGTCAATTCATATCACCGCGGCGACCAATTGGTGCATGTAAATATATGGACACCAAAAGCCCTAAGCCGTGAAGAACGTGAATTATTGGAGCAATTGCAAAACTCACCAAACTTTAAACCCAATCCGGGCAAAAACGAAAAAAGTTTTTTTGAACGGATGAAGGAATATTTTGAATAAAAGGTTAAAGCTAAAAGGTCTTTGAAGCCCGGAATTTTAGGATTTCGGGCTTTGTTGTTTCTTATTGAGCTGGCTTTTGAAATCTTCGATAATTCTTTTGATTATGTCGTTGATATCTATTTTGGATAAGTTCAAATGATAAAGTTTTGAAACAAGAATACCTTCATTAACAATTATTTTATAAGAGAATTCATCAAAAATTACTTTAACAACAGTACGTAGGTCAAACTTATTTTCAATATTTTTAAATTCTTTTAAATTAATAACAACGTGTATCTCATCTAACTTTTTATTTATTTCATTTTGATAAGCCAAACGCAAATTATTATCCAATGGCATTGATGAATGGGCAATTCCAAAGTCTTCATCATGATAAAATTCAATAAAGTTTTCATTCAAAAAAAAGTAAGACTCGAACGGTTTTAACTTATTAATTATTCTTTCTGATAATGGGAAAATATTTTCAATAAAAATACGATTCATCGTAGGTGGCGTCTTTTTATCTTCAACAGTTGTATCACCTTTAAGTTGAATTCGCAATAACTCTATTTCTTTATCTATATCCTCATCTTCCTCTATATCACCACCGGTTGCAGCTTTCAAAAATAATTGCAATGAACCTTTAAGGCGTTCAATAACATATTCAATAAATGGCCAGTTATCTCCACTATCAGCCCTGCTTAATAAAGCATAATAATTTTGTCTGTCATTCATTTTAATAATAACTGGAGGATAGCCTTTTTGCATTAAAATCAAATTCATTAAAATGCGAGATAATCGTCCATTTCCATCATCAAACGGATGTATTGCTACAAATTTATGGTGAAATAACGCAGCAATAACAACAGGGTGTATTGTCGATTCTTTTGATATTTCAGCATACCAATTCATTAGCTCTTGCATTTTGGCAGGCGTTTCTCCGGGTGTTGCATAATAATGTGTTTCGCCGGTTGCTGTTTCTACGTGGTTTGGCGATGTTTTATATTCGCCTATTGTAATATGTTTAATTGTAGGTAAACCATCCTCTGTTTGGGCTTTTACATCATATGGTTTAACCAAAATCATTTTGTGCAGATTTCTTATGTCGGCTTCTGATATTGGCCGGATATCTTTTACAATAGATAATAGAAAATTGATAGCTTCGTTATGGCCTTGAATATCCAGGTGATCTTTTAACGGTTTTCCTTTTGCTGTAATGCCTTCCATTAAAAGACCCGCCGTTTCGCCATAGGTTAACCGATTGCCCTCAATGGCGTTTGAATGATAATTCCAGTCAAGCCGGAGTTTTTGCATCACTCTGCCTTCTACATCGGCAGGCAACGGGCGCAAATCATCTATTTGCTTTTTTAAGGCATCAACTTCTTTTAAAATATCAGCTTTGCTAAACTCTGTCTCCAGTTTAAAATTCATTCTTTAAAGATAAAAAAACTATATTAAAACTAATCTGGTAATGAGGGCACAAGTATACATCAAGCTATATCGTCCATTCCGCTTAAAAATGTAACTTTATTGCATACCACGTATCTAATACAAAAACTTTACACATGTTAAGCATTCGCAACATTGTTAAACAATATGCCGGGCATACCGCCTTAAGCAATGTAAGTTTAGAAGTAAAAAGCGGGCAGGTATTTGGTCTGTTGGGACCAAATGGTGCCGGTAAAACTTCACTTATACGCATCATTAATCAAATAACGGCGCCAGATTCGGGCGAGGTTTATTTTGATGGCGAGAAACTCAATCAATCGCACATCAATCGCATTGGTTATTTGCCGGAAGAGCGGGGTCTATACAAAAAAATGGAAATCGGCGAGCAGATGATCTACCTGGCCCGATTAAAAGGCCTGAGTCGCGATGAAGCTACCAAAAGGCTAAAGTTATGGTTCGATAAACTGGGCATGCAAACCTGGTGGAAGATGAAGATTGAAGAACTTTCGAAAGGTATGCAACAAAAGGCGCAATTTGTGGCTACAGTATTACATGAGCCCGATTTGATCATTTTGGATGAGCCTTTCAGCGGCTTCGACCCGGTTAATGCTGAAGTGATAAAAGATGAAATACTGGAATTGAACAAAAAAGGTGCTACTATTCTGTTCTCCACCCACCGCATGGAATCAGTGGAAGAACTCTGCGACGCCATTGCACTGCTTCACCGGTCAAAAAAGATACTGGATGGGCCAATAAGAGACATAAAGAACACCTACCGCAATAATGTTTACCTGTTAGAATATAATGGCGAAAAATTAAGCATGAACGGCTCACAACCGTTTGAACTGCTTGACGAAACCCAGGATTACGACAATAGCCATACCATTAAGCTAAAACTAATAGCAGGCAGCACCTCAAATGATGTTTTGCAATATTTTATCCCGAAAACACGTGTCAATATGCTGAAGGAAGTAATACCCAGCATGAATGAAATATTTATTGAAAAAGTAAGCCTAATCCCTTAAGCCATGAACAAAGTTTTACTAATTATACAGCGTGAGTACATTACCAGGGTAAGGAAAAAATCATTCATCGTGATGACGTTGCTGGTACCTGCCCTTATTGCAGCTATGTATGCAGTAATTGCCTATGTTGCTACTGACCAGAACGAGACCATGCACATTGTAAATGTGATTGATAACAGCGGCGAATACAAAGGAAAATTTCAGGATGAAAAATATGTAAAATATAATTATCCCGGCGGAACATTAGCGCAGGCAAAAGCCAATTTAAAAGACGATGATGATCTGGTACTCGGCATTCCAGCTAATGCAAAAGACACCGTGGTACTTTACGCTAAAAAGAAAACTACTCTTTCGTTAACGGATAATGTGCAACGGCAGATGAATGATATAGCATCTGGTATTAGTTTGGTAAAAGCCGGTATCGACACTGCGCAACTGCATAAAATAAAAAGCAATATCGTCATTAAATCAAGCGAGATGACATCCTCTGGTGAAAAAAGCACCAGTATAGGCGCCACTTACGCATTGAGCTTCGCCGGGGCTATTTTGATTTATATGTCGATATTTATTTACGGCGCGCAGGTTATGCGGGGAGTCATTGAAGAAAAAACCAGTCGTATTATTGAGGTTATCGTATCGTCAGTAAAACCATTCCAATTAATGATGGGCAAAATTATTGGCGTTGGTTTAGTTGGGCTTACACAGTTTACTTTGTGGATTGTACTCTCGGCAGGCATTAGTTACTTAGTTGGCCATAGTCCGTCATCGGCTCAAAGTCCCATTTATATTTTCATGCATAATCTGGGGTCAAACGCTGGTTATGAAATAGGCTGTTTCATTTTTTATTGGATATCGGGCTTCCTTTTTTACAGCGCCCTTTTTGCCGCTGTAGGTTCAGCGGTGGATAGTGAAACGGAAACGCAACAGTTTATGTTTCCTATCACCTTGCCATTATTGTTTACCTACTTATTATCGGTATCGTGGCTTTTTCAGGCGCCTGATAGTCCGCTGGCGGTATGGTTGTCAATGATCCCGCTTTCGGCTCCGGTAGCTATGATGGTGCGCATTCCTTATAATCCACCCATGTGGCAATTAGGCGTTTCAATGGCATTAATGATTGTTGGTTTTTTGTTTACCACTTATGTAGCATCGCGCATTTATCGCGTGGGTATTTTAATGTATGGCAAAAAAACGAGCTATAAGGAGCTGGTAAAATGGTTCTTTTATAAAGAGTAATCCTCTGTCCCCCTAAAGGGGGAACAATTTTTGATAAGAGAAAATCAATGGATAATAAAAAAACTCCCCCTTCAGGGGGTTGGGGGGTAATGGATCTCGGTACAAACACCTTTCATTTGCTGATTGTTGAAGCAGATCAATCTGGAATTAAAGAAATTTTACACGAACAGCAAGCCGTTAAGATTGGTGAAGGCGGTATTAATAAAGGGTTTATTCAGCCGGCAGCTTTTGAGCGTGGTATTAAAGCTATGCAGCATTTTAGTGAGCTGATTGTCCAGAACAACGTTCATAAGGTAAGGGCTATCGCCACCTCTGCGTTACGCAGTGCAGCTAATGGACAAGAATTTATTAATGAGGTTAAAACCAAAACAGGAATTGCCATTGAAATAATTGATGGCGATGCCGAAGCTACTTTTATTTATAAAGGTGTAAAAGCCGACGGATGTCTATCAGAGCAGAACAGTTTGATAGTTGACATAGGCGGCGGAAGCGTTGAGTTTATTATTTGTAATACCGACGAAATTCTTTGGAAACAAAGTTTTGAGATAGGTGCCGCCAGGCTAATGGATAAATTTCATCGTACTGATCCTATCCCACCCGATTCTATCAATGCGTTAAATCTATATCTGGAGGATTGCTTAAAAGATCTCTTTGTCGCGGCAGCAAAATACCCCATTGAAAATATGATCGGCTCTTCGGGCGTTTTTGAAAGTTATGCCGAAATAACCGAACTGGATAAAGGCAATCCATTCGATATAAAAAAGACAAAACATTATAGCTTTGAATTGAACGAACTTTTGGCTTTAATAGAAAGAATTGTATTATCAACCCACCAGCAACGGTTAGAAGCTAAAGGGATTATATCTGTACGGATAGATATGATTGTTGTGGCTTCGCTGTTAACCCGCTTTATTATTGAAAAACTAGGGGTAAGTAAAGTAACCATGTCCACAAATTCACTAAAGGAAGGGGTTTTGGCGGAGATGATGACGCAATAACAATTTATCTCCAAAGAATTCCAACGCAGGTTGAGAAACCAATTAACAAAACTACAAAAGCTGTTAATAGCCATATCCTTTTGCTGGCTATAGCTGCCCATAAAATACATACTGCAAAATGAATTGATAAAAGAAATGCATCCAGAAAAGGACCTGCATCCTTATTGATTTCAGAAATAACGGTATAAACTGCAAGTATGCCCAAATTTATACCAACAACCCTCATGTTATAAGATTGCTTTTTTTCGTCTATTTCCTTATCGTCCATTATACTAGTATTTCTGTTCTTAATTGGTTAAGGTATTCCACTTTATCATCCCGATAAAAAATATTCATGGTTTCAAAGGGAATGATCTTCATGTCTTTGTTAACAATATGCACACACGACTTTTTTATGGCGCGCACATCAAAATTTTGCGCATCAATAAATTGCATTATAATTACCCTGAAAAGATTATCATAGCTCAAATTGGGGGCATCAATTTCGGGCAAACAGCACATTATCGACTTTAAATGCTCACCTGCTTTGTCAACCGAATTCCCGGTACTGAACATATTGAGCAAATGCATTTTTAGTTTTTCGTCCTGTTCATAAACAATGGTGTTTTTTGAGTTATCGAGCAAATCGTCCGGATTAATCATCCGGGTTAGTGGGAATACCTGACCACCCAGTTTCAAAGCATAACCCATTACCAGGGCATCAGGATTGCAGGGAACAGGGATAAGATCATTTTTATTAAAAACATCGGTCTGTTCCAATATGGCAGAACGTACATCAGTTAAAGTATATCGATCTGTTTCAGGGTTAAAATTCATCAGCCTTCCGGCTTGTTGCGTAGGTTGAAAAGTAACACCGCGCACGCAAGGCTGCTGCAAAGCATAATCAATAATTTTGCCTATTTCATCGGTATTCAGTCCTTTTTGCAAAGTAACCACCAATGTAGTGGATACATTGTACTTATTCAGATTTTCAAGCGCTTTGCTTCTAACTTCTCTTAAATCTTCTCCACGCAACTGCTCTAAGGCTTCTTTTTTAAAAGAGTCAAATTGCAAGTAAATTTCAAAATCAGGCATATAAGTTGCCAGGCGTTCAACAAAACTCTCGTCTTTCGCTATTCTGATACCATTGGTATTAAGCATCAAATGCTTTATAGGTTTGGTCTTCGCTATATCCAATATTTCAAAAAACTGAGGATGCACAGTAGGTTCGCCCCCGCTAATCTGAACAACGTCGGGTTGTCCCTCATTTTCAACTATTACATCTAGCATTTGTTCAATTTCAGCCAGCGTGCGATGCCTTCCGTAACTTGGCGACGACATGGCATAACAAGTTGGGCAGTTTAAATTGCATCTGTCCGTAACCTCAACCACGGTAAGACAAGAATGCTGCTCATGATCCTGGCATAATCCGCAATCATATGGACAACCATAATGCGTTTTTGAATTAAACTTCAAAGGCATTTCGCTGCGTTTGGCATAATTACGGCAGTTTTTGTAATATTCAATATCTGTAGCAATTAGCACCTTCTCAAAACCGTGTTGTTTACAAGTTTTAAGCATATATACCTTGCCATCTTCAAACACTATTTTCGCATCTACACGGCGTAAACAGGTGGAACAAATGCTAAGTGTAAAATCATAATAAATATAAGGGCGCTCAGGCATAGGGTTTTATAAGCTTTGACGGAAATAGAAATACTTTATAATAATACAAAATACCTGCAATACAAACCAACTGAATTACCGACAAACCAAAACTAAAAAAATAGTCAGGCTTGATAAACTCAATCAACAGGCGAAATACAAGATATGATGATAGAAAAATTTTAAACTTTGCCCCATCTGCAAATTGATATTTACGTTGCGCTGTAACCAGTATCACCCACAAAAGAAGCCAAAAGACTATTTCATATAAATTAGTTGGATGGCGGCGAATGCCATCGCCAAAATCAATTGCCCAGGGTAAATGAGACGGTATTCCGTATGTACCATCTTCCAAGCCGGCTAAAAAACAGCCGCACCGACCAACAATCATGGCCAGTATAAGTGGATAAGTCATTAAATCGCCTGATGATACAGTAACACCTATCTTCCTTTTGGTTAGTTCCACTGCTATTAATCCTCCCAATAAGCCGCCAATTATGGTTTTGTTACCCATAATGTAAACAATATTAAACTGAAAAGCTGGCGGATTTTCAAATACTCCTACAAGGTGTGAGCCGATTAATGCTCCGGCGGCTGCGCCAATAAAAATAATCAACCTATTTTCGGCATCAATGGTATCATTGTTGTTTTTTCGGAGATATAAATAATATCGGTAGCCTAAAAAATATGCGAGCGTTTCGCAAACAAAGTGAACGGGAATAATAAATTTCCCTATTGGAATATTAACCGGGAAGTGCACAATTTTTTCCTGAAATATAGCAACCTTTTAGCGCAGATTAACTATTTGTATCATTTTAAATGGAGCATTAAATTTCAAAGCGATCCTTCGTATATTGCTGCCAGTAACTAAGCATTATATGAAATCAAAATTTACCCTCATTATTTTATTGTTAGTTTTGGCGATAACAGCAAACGCGCAGAGACGACGCCGGGCTGCAAGCACTAACGACACTATATCTTCTGCCTATGAACCTTCGGAGCTTTTTTCTCCTTTATTTTATAGCGAAAAAGGCAATGAGTTCCATTCGCCAAACGGAGCGCCGGGAGAAAAATACTGGCAAAACCGGGTGGATTACTGGATAAATACCTCATTGGATACAACCGCCAAAACGATAACCTCAACAGAAAAAATTAATTACACTAATAACAGTCCGGATGCATTGCCTTATTTATGGCTGCAGCTCGACCAAAACACCTATAAAAAAGATGCACGGTCGAACTTTTTAACCGGTTTCGCTCCGGCGCCTGAACAACACACCGATGGTTATCGGATTGAATCGGTTTATGTAAATGCCGGCAATATATCAACCAAAGCTGATTTTATCGTGGCTGACACGCGTATGCAGATTCGCTTGCCTAAGGCTGTTTTGCCACATGGCGGGGTAATTACTTTTACCATTAAATATAAATATACCATCCCGGGCAACTTCGGTAACCGGACAGATTATGTAGACACTAAAAATGGCAAGATCTATGAAATTGCCCAATGGTTCCCTCGTATGTGTGTTTATGACGATACGCGTGGCTGGGACACCCTGCCTTTTTTAGGACCGGGTGAGTTTTACCTGGAATATGGCAACATCGACTACCAGGTAACCGTTCCCGCTGATATGATTGTAGCTGGCTCAGGCGAATTATTGAATCCGGCAGAAGTACTTACCCCAAATCAAATCAGCAGGCTTGCTGCAGCCCGTAACAGCGATAAAACGGTGATGATTAAAACTGCCGATGAGGTGAACAATCATTCATTTCGTCAATCAGCAAAATCAACCTTAACCTGGCACTTTAAAATGCTTAACACCCGCGACGTGGCCTTTGGTGTATCAAAAGCCTATATCTGGGATGCAGCCAGGGTTAATTTGCCTGAAGGGAAAAAGTCGCTTTCTATGTCTGTTTACCCAATTGAAAGCGCCGGTAACGATGCATGGGGAAGAGCGACCGAATACCTGAAAAAATCTATCGAATATTTCTCTGAAAAATGGTTTGTTTATCCTTACCCTGTCGCCATTAATGAAGCCGGTATAGCAGGGGGCATGGAATACCCGGGTATTGTTTTTGATGGTATTACAGATAAAGGCAAAGAACTTTACTGGGTTACCGCACATGAAATAGGCCACAACTGGTTCCCTATGATTGTTGGCAGCGATGAGCGCCGTTTTGGATGGATGGACGAAGGCTTTAATACTTTTATTGACATCTACGCATCTGGTAATTTTAACAATGGCGAATATGCGCCAAAAAGAGACGGCGAATATGCACCGGGCGGAGGTGATCCGGCAGATGAAATTGTGCCAATAATTGCTGATCCAAAAGCGCCAATTATTATGACTGCTGCTGATGCAGTACCAGAAAAATATCGTCACCCTATAGTTTATTTTAAACCTGCATTTGGTTTGGTACTACTTCGTGAGCAGATTTTAGGGAAAGACAGATTTGACTACGCCTTCAAAAGCTACATCCACAACTGGGCCTTTAAACACCCTCAACCTGATGACTTTTTCAGATCGATGGACAATGGTGGCGGCGAGGATCTTTCATGGTTCTGGAAGGGTTGGTTCTATAACAATTGGTCGCTTGATTTAGCCCTAATAGACGCCAAATATGTTGGCGGCGATGCTAAAAAAGGCATATCGGTAACTGTTTCAAACAAAGAGCAAATGGCTATGCCATTCACCATTGAGGCCAAGTTAAAAGATGGTAGCAAATACCGCATAAGTTTGCCGGTTGAAACATGGCTGCAAAACAAAGCCATTACTTTCACCATCCCAACAACAACTGATGCCGAAAGTGTTACCATTGATCCAGACGGCGCATTACCTGATATGGATAGGAAAAACAATACATTAACGGTAAAATAACCGGAATAAAAAGAGAGTCGCGAATATTCGCGACTCTCTTTTTATTCATTAAGATCCAGGAAAACCTGACCTTTATAATTTCTTCAATTCCTGATATAATTTTTCGGTGGGTAAACCAACCACATTGGTATAAGAGCCATTGATGCGCTCAATACCGATAAGCCCGATACGCTCCTGAATACCATAAGAACCGGCTTTATCAAAGGGTTTGTACTTTTCAACGTAAATACTGATTTCCTCGTCAGTCAGTTCACCGAAATACACTTCCGAAACATCCGAAAAGCTATGGTATTGCTGCTTATAAAATAAACAAACACCGGTTATTACCCTATGCATTCTGCCCGACAGTAACTGCAACATTTCAACAGCATGCGCAGCATTTTCGGGCTTGCCTAATATTTTATCGTCAATACAAACAATGGTGTCTGCGGTAAGCACTACTTCATCTGTAACGTCCTCATCAAAAGCTTTAGCTTTTTTTTCGGCAATATAAACCGCAATCTCTTCGGGGTTTAGATTGGCGGGATATGATTCATCAACCTCCTTTAAAACAATCCGGAAATCAATGTCCATCAGTTTAAGCAACTCCTGGCGGCGGGGTGATTTTGAAGCAAGAATAAATTTGTGTGGATTCATGTTTTTTCTGACAGACAATAAACTGTAGTTTAAAAATGAGTTTTATTCGGGCTGCAGATTACCAGCTATAGGCATCCTCATTTAGCCATTTCCCTTGTATCTTCAATACTTTTTCAATTACATCACGGGCACATCCTCTGCCACCTGCAATTGGAGATACATATTTGCTAACGGCCTTAATTTCCTCAACTGCATCGGCTGGGCAAACCGGTAGGCCAACGTGTTTCATGGCTTCAAGATCAGGGATATCATCGCCCATGTATAAAACATTTTCAGGGCTTATACTTTTTTCTTCGAGATAAATTTTAAGCTTTTCAATTTTGGTATGGATGCCCATGTAAACATCCTTAACGCCTAAACTATTTAACCGATACAATTGGCTTTTTGAGCGACTTCCGGAAACGGTACAAACATTATAACCACATTTTACTGCAAGCTGAATAGCGTAACCATCTTTTATATTGAAAACACGACTTTGCAAACCCTCTTCCGTTACAAAAATGGAACCATCTGTCAATACGCCATCTACATCAAAAACTAATGTGGTAATTTCTTTTAGTTTACTTAAAAAGGATTCCATAATTACAGAATTTCACCAATTAACCCGGTGATTACAATAAATACAATTTATCAATAGAAAACTGCCGACTTATATTGCCCCAGTATTATTGATTATCGCGCCACTCATAAACCCAGGCCGATTGGATTTGCTCCAGGTGGCCTTCGTTTGATTCTTCGCGCGTGCCTGCAAAATTAGGCAATGAAAGTATCCATTCTAAAAGCTCGGTAAAACGGATACGGTATATTTTTGATTCATCAAAATCATCACCAAACTTTTCATAAAGTTCTATGGCTATATCTTCATGATCGTTCCAGTGTATAGGCAGGCTAAACTTATTGTCTGTCATTTTTTGAATATTATAACTTATTCGGTGTAATATCTATTTGATAAAATATGGACAAATACTTATTAATGTCCTAAAAACTGCGATTGGTCAGGCAAGGTAACTTCAATGTCGCCATCTAAAACCACACACTGGCAACCCAGGCGCGAATTTATACGCGGATTAACTGCCCGGTCTATAAAATCCTCTTCTTTATCAGAAATTTCCTGGATATTATCCATACCCGTGTTCACATAGACATGGCAGGTGCTGCATCCGCACACACCGCCGCAATTGTGCTGTAATTCAATGCCGTTTTCCAGGCATACGTCTAAAACAGATTCACCTTCAGCTATGGGAAGCTCAACGCTTTCATGCCCCTTTGCCTCAAAGTTTATCCTAACTTTAAAAATGTTCATTTCAGCAAAAGTAACAAAATTACTTAGCTATGGGATCAGTATTGTTGTTTTTGATAATCGCCTGACTCAACAGTTCATAAATGGCTTTCAACACAGTCTCGTCATTCAGCATTCCTAAATGCATAGCCATAGTTTGCTCATCATTACGTACTGCGGGGCCTGTTTGAACCGATGCCGGCATATGATCCTGCACTTTTTGAGCGGTTTCTAAAATCAAAGGCCTTATCAGTTCAAAGTCCATTTGATTTTTTGCCAAAAGCTGCTGAGCAACTCCATACAGGTAATTGGGGAAATTACACGCAAATACCGCAGCAAGATGCAATACTTTCCGCTGCGCTGAATTTACTTTGTAAACTTTATTGCTGATGGTTTGGGCAAGCGCAATCAATTGATTGGTAATCTGTTCATCGGCGCCTTCAATACAAAGAGGAACGGTTCTGAAATCAACTTCCTTTGTTTTGCTAAGCGTTTGTAAGGGATAAAACACCCCAGCATTTGAGGTAAACGCCTGTATAGCTTCCATATGGGTAGCCCCGGATGTGTGCACAATCAGCTTTTGATACTGTGCTAATTTTTCGGCTATTATGCCAATTGAGTCATCTTTTACCGAAATAACAAACAGATCAGTTTCGTCATTAAGCTGATTCAGATTGTCAATAGCCTCGGCTCCCACATGATAGGCCAACAAGGCGGCATGCTGCATATCCCGGCTGTAAACCTGTACAATACGGTGACCTGCATTTTTAAAGGCAGCCGCAAAATGCGTTGCCACATTTCCTGATCCTATTATGGTGATACGCATATTCTTATTCTAAAGCTGAACTCTAACCAAACGTTATTTATTCTGCTAAATTAATCAGATAATACTACAGAATTGTATGATAAAATTGCTAATAAACACAAAAGAGCTCCATCAGAGCTCCTTGTTTAAAAAATAACATGTAATCATTAGCTCAATAGAAACTCAATATTTATACAGTTTTTAATTCCTTATTTCTTCTAAAAATAGATAGTAAGAATCCAATAATCATGATCAGGGTGCCAGACCATAAGAAGTTAATATAAGGGAAATCAAGCGCACGCATTACTATCCATGGTTTTAGTTTTTCGGGCTGCTGATAAACCGTTAGTTCCACCTGTCCTTTGTCGGGAATAATTTTGGTTAACCGTAATTTCAGGCCAACGTCGTCAACTTTACGGGCAAAATCAAATACGCTTTTGTTTTTGATCATGTATACCGGTTCGGCATCATAAGTTTTATCATGCGAGTAAACTTCCAGCTTAGCACCAACCGCAACATCACTGGCAGTAAGCGGTATGTTTTGTATCGATGTTTCTTTAACCAACGATTTTAATATCAAATATCCTTCGCGGAAACGGATAGTGTCGCCGGCTTTAACATCAAAAGTAAGTGGTGTTTCATAATTTTTGTCGTCGTTTTCTTCGCCATGTGCTGCTCCAGCTTGTGAATTATCAGCGCTTTGTGGCATAGGTGGCAAGGCCGTTATATGCGTATACAAATCGTGCAACAGGTAATGCTTGGTGTCGGGTGATACAGCCAGTCCCAATTGTGGATTAATCTGCACCTTCGGCATCAACACAAATTCCTCTTTTATTTTGCCCGCGTTGTCATAACGTTTATAATCAACCTTATAAAAATGATTAGGCTCTGAAGTGGAATCCCCGATATAGGTAACGGTATAATCACCCATTTTTACTGGCTCATTTTTATAAATCATGATATTTTCGCGGGCATCGCCGGCCGCTTTATCAAAACCGGTTACGTTAACTATACCCTTATCATTTTTTGAAACCACCCCCCTGGTACCGGCTGCTATCAACGCACCCACCAGCATCAGCGAAAATCCAATATGAGCAACAGCTGATCCGGCTAGTTTAAATTTACCTTTCAGGGCATCGGCAAGCACTTTTCCATTGGCTAATATGGAATAAATAGAGCCAAACATCACCAGGATAAATACAAAGTGAAGTTTATATAAACCAGTTGCATAAACAACCAATGTGCTTACTAATGCGGCAAAAACAAAATAAACCAGCGTGGTAATAAAGAAGCGGGTGACATCAGTTTTTTTATACTTCATAAACTGGCTAAAGCCGGTTAATATGGTAATTACCATTGCGAAAGAAGCCTGTATAATATTGTAATGCCCAACCAAATCTGCCGGAGGCGCTACTTTAGTACCGAATATTGAATTCCAAACAGGTATAGAGGTTACCAATAATAAATGGAAGCACGATAAGCCCAAAAATATCGCCCCAACAAACATCCAGAACTCACGCGAATAAGTTTCTTCATCTTTTTTGGTGATGGGCATTTCTTTGAATCTTATTACCAACAGGTAAATTGATAAAGCTAGAAATACCAGGATGTAAGCAACCAGTTGCCAGAACATACCCAAATCGGTAAAAGCATGTACCGATGTTTCGCCCAGGATACCGCTACGGGCGAGGAAGGATGAGTAAAGTACCATCACAAAGCTGATAAGTACTAAAAAGGTTGCTGTAAAATATGAATGACCTGTATTTTTAAAAACAATTAATACGTGCAGCCCGGCAAGCAATGTTAGCCATGGGAATATAGAAGCATTTTCTACCGGATCCCATGCCCAAAAGCCACCAAAGTTTAATGATTCATAGGCCCATAAAGAACCCATTATAACGCCTGTGCCCAATATCATCGCAGCAAACAGCGCGTACGATATGGCTGGTGCCACCCATTCTTTATAACGCTTTTGCCACAAGCCCGCAATTGCATAAGCAAAAGGTACTACAACCGACGCCAAACCAAGGAACAAAGTCGGCGGGTGTATCACCATCCAATAATTTTGAAGCAATGGATTCATACCCTGGCCGTCTTTTATAAAAGATAAATAATCGGGGCGGGAAAATATAGGCGCTTCAATTCCTGAATTTCTTAATAACAAAAAAGGGGAGCTGCCAATGCGGGCGCCAAAAAATTCAATACCCAATAGCATGGAAGCTAAAAAAACCTGCGAAAAGGCAACAACAGTCATCACCGGTTTTTCCCATGATTTGGCGCGCCAGATCAGGATATTACCTAAAACGGCCTGCCAGAAAGTCCACAGCAAAAAGCCACCTTCCTGTCCGTTCCAAAAACCTGAAACCAGGTAGTAAACCGGCAGCGATCTGGACGTATACGACCAGGCGTAATGGTATTCAAAAAAATGATTGTAGATAATATAGAACAGCAATACGCCTACACCCAAAATAGAAAAACTATTGATGTAAAATGCCCAACGCCCCATTTTTAGCCACGAATTGTCGAGCTTGTTGGTATTGGTGGTAGCAAAATAATAGCTTATTGCTGATAAAAGGGCCGAGCCGAAAGATAGAATAACAAAGATCTGACCCAGATTACCGGGTAAAAGGTGTTCGCCTTGAAAGACTGTACTCATTAAGTGATTTTATATGCTGGCCGATTTTGCTTTGACCTCTGTAACATTCAGTTTATCCTGGGTGTATTTCGATGGACATTTCATCAAAATTTTTGATGCATGAAATTCATTGCCAACCATTTGCCCGGTCAGTACAATTTGTTCTGATTTTTCAAAGTCCTGCGGTTTAGTGCCGGTAAAAACAACTTTGCATTCCTGTCCCTTTTTATCTTTCATATAAAATGAAAAATAATTGGCATCCTTTACAGCATCATAGTATAATTCCTTTTGCTTATCCAGGTGACCAACAATGCTTAATTCACTATCTATACCTTTAGCATCATTAAATGTACTGTAACTACTTGATTTTGAAATCACAGAAATAATAACGGCAATTGCAATAGCAATAACAACAAGACCTAATATCGAACTCTTTTTCATCAGCGGTTTAACTCCTATACTTCGGATTGCAAAAATACAAAACGTTAATCGAATAATGTTTATTACAAGACATTAATCTTATTTAGAATCGTTATTGATATCGGATTGCGAATGTTCGATTTCGGAATTGCTTTAATTCGGAAGTCGGAATGCCGATTGCGGAATTATTTAAAGGTGGATGTGGATTTATGATGGATAAAAACCAAAAAAGGCATCTTTCAATTGAAAAGATGCCTTTTGATAATCTTTAATTCCGAAATCGGCATTCCGAAATCCGAAATCTTTATGGCCAAATACCTAAATTTTGATATGAAATAGCGATTTTGTTTATCGCACCTACCATTGCTGCACTACGCAGTGTGTCAATTTTAGGATTGTTGATATAAATTTCGCGGATCTCATGATATGATCTGATCATTGTATCTTCCAACCCGGAGTTAACCAGTTCCAACTCTGATGCACCTTTGATAATTGTTGAACGTTGCAGCGGAGTTAAAGCCACACCGGTAATACCTTCAACCATGTTTACCAGGTTAAGATTGGTGTTCTCTTCAAAACGCCTGTTCATGCGGCCAAATGCTACGTGCGAAAGGTTTTTTAACCATTCAAAGTAAGATACAGTTACGCCACCCGCGTTAGCATACATATCAGGAATAATCATACCGCCATTTTTGTAGAATATTGCTTCCGCTTCAGGAGAAGTTGGACCGTTTGCACCTTCGGCAATAATTTTTGCCTTGATGTTTTTAACGTTAGCTTCGGTAATCTGATTTTCCAGAGCCGCCGGAACCAATATATCGCAAGGTTGTTCTAAACCGTCGTGTGAGTTTTTAAACTCTTTTTTCGCGCCAGCATAACCCAAAATAGAACCAGTTGCTTTGCGGTGTTGAAACACAGCTTCAACATCCAAACCATCCTCGTTATAAATGGCACCTTCAAACTCGCAAAGACCAACTACCACTGCACCAAATTCGGCTAAGAAACGGGCCGAATGATAGCCCACATTACCTAAACCCTGTACAATAACTTTTTTGCCCGATATGCCCGGTAATAAACCAATCTTTTGCATATCCTCACCAACACTTACGCATTCGCGGATGGCAATGGCCACTCCCCTGCCTGTAGCTTCACGACGACCGGCGATACCATGCAGTGCAATGGGTTTACCGGTTACAGCGCCCATAGCATCCAGTTGACCTGGGTTCATGGTGGCATAGGTATCAGCAATCCAGCTCATTTCGCGCTCGCCCGATCCATAGTCGGGAGCAGGTACGTCAATGCTGGGGCCAATAAAGTTTTTCTTTATTAATTCAACCGTGTAACGGCGGGTAATATTTTCAAGCTCTTGTACGGTGTAGTTTTTAGGGTTGATTTTGATCCCACCTTTAGCACCACCAAAAGGTACATTTACAATGGCGCATTTATAAGTCATTAGTGCGGCAAGCGCCATCACTTCGTCCTCATTAACCATCTCGCTGTAACGGATACCACCTTTAGTTGGCGACTGGTGCTGAGAGTGCTCTACACGCCATGCATCAATCACTTCAAAACCATTCGCCCTGCGGATAGGGAAACGAAAACGGTAAACACTATTGCATGATTTGATCTGGTCTAACAGGCCAGCTTCATGTTTGGTAAACTGAGCTGCGTAATCAAAATTCTTGCATACATCACCAAAAAAGTGAGTATCCTGATCAGCGGCTGGATTCATAGTAGCCATAAATTTTATTGAATAATTATTAAATCTTTAAAAAAGTGCCCAAAGTTGGTACTTTTTTTATCATATTCGCAAATATATTATTAACAGATACTCGCCGCCTCACTAATCTTACACTCAGATGTATGTTTAAATGGTTTAAACCTATTTTTTGAACTATTTTTCCTTTTCGATTTTTTTTAATCTCCGGTCAATAGCAAACAAATAAACCGATAAGCCCACAAAAATTATCACGATAACAGCTATTACGACATATATTTTCCCAGAGCTTCGGAATGAATCAGCCATTTCAACTGTTTGGCCCTGCTGTGCAAAAACACCAACATAGCTCAACAGCAAAAGTGCCAAAAGAGATATTTTCTTCATGTTAATTCGTGTTAATTTATTTCGTTCTTTTTATATTCAATTAAACGGATACGGTAGCGTAACGATGCTATCCAAACCGCCAATGCACTCCAGGCAATAAAGGCCGGATATAAAACTACCCGCATACTATTGTCCATGTCAAGTTTTCCAAATGCAGGGTTACCGCCGTTACCCGGATGCAGGGAATCAGTCATTCTTGGTAAAACCATAATGAGTACTACCATAACCGGGAATGCAAAAATGTTGTAGATAGCTGATATTTTGGCGCGTTTTTGCTCTTCATCAATTGAATTACGCAATACCGCGTAAGCGCAATACAGTAAAAACGCCACCGCTGCGCTATTTTGTTTAGGATCATTACTCCAAAACTCACCCCAGGTATATTTGGCCCACATCATACCGGTTATCAATCCTAAAACGTAGAAAAACATGCCGGTATTTACACATTCAACCACTATCAAATCATACTCTTCCTTACCCGTATTTAAATATTTGATACTGTAAATAACCGATATGGTAAATACAGTAAACATAGCCATCCACATAGGTACGTGGAAGTATACATTTCTTATGGTTTCGTGCAGTATGGGCAGCGTGGGTACCTCAAATAAAAAGCCGGCTATTAGGGTGTAAAGAATAACCAATACAGTTAATACCTTCCACCATGTTTGATATATAAATTTCATATTATTTACGCTGGCAAAGGTAGTGGTTTTAGTTGATTAAGAGAACGGTTGATCGGGTTGATTAAGTGTCAAAAGAAACAGTTTAACCACTCACTTAATCACCTTTCATTTTATTAAATCAAAAATCATTTCTGATCTGGTGCATGATCGGGCACATAGTCAACCGGCAATTCGTCCGAAAGCCTGTTTCTTGCCCAGGCGCCTTCCGTTAAAGGAGGATCCTGGAGCATAATACCGTTCATATCAAACAGCGCAAATGGAGCAGTTGCTGTTAGCACACTTACAGCATAATTGGCCTGAGTAATTGGGCGGTATAAATCTCTGTCAGGAGTATCGTCTATTTTTTTTGTATAAACTATATACAAGAAGTTGGTAAAATGAAGAGAAAAAATGCCTGGGGAATAGGTATTCAGTATTTCAAATTGATCTAACGGAGGCTGCATCAGGCTTTCATTAGCATATTTTGAGTAGGTGCTTAAAGTTGCATAATAATTTGCTGAGTCCACCCTTTTTAATTCCCTGAACATTTTGTACTTCTGCCTTATTACATCGTCAGATGGTCTTAAAGGGTTAAGCGTTCTCCTAAATCTATAAACAATAAAACCTTGTTGTTTATAAGTATCGGTATACAGTGATCTGTAAAAGTGCATTGCAGAACCGTAATATGCTTCTTCGCGCCTTTGATGCCAAAGTTTCTTTTGCGCTGCTGTTCCCGGCAATTCCTCAAAAACCCTTTGCCCCGAGCGTGAAATTATCCCTGATATTTTGTCAATATTAAAGTCATTCAACAGGAATTTTATTCTGTATCCCAGCGCCTTATTTTCTACAATCAAAAACTCATCAGCATCGGCATGCAACAGTTGCTTTGTTTGATTATAAGTGAGGTTAAGTATGCGCGGGTTCATCACCGTACAATACTTGGCGTTGTCATCGGTACCAATAAATTCTTTTCTGAAAGCTTCGTAGTTTTTCCGCCAGTCGGCCTCCGATGAAATTACAACTTCGCGCAGCATCATCGGTTTTTGGACCATTTCGATATTCAGCCTGATGGGTTCGCGCCCTACAAGGACGGTTTTGGTATAATCTTCGTATCCTAATACCTTAACAACCAGGGTGTATTGTCCAAGTCTAACACCGCTAAGAGTGAAAGTACCGTCTTCACCGGTGGCAGAACCAACAGACGAGTTGCCCAAAAAAACACTTGCCCGTGGTATGGGCTTGGTAGTACCTTCTTGTACAACTTTACCCGTAATAAGGCCGTCTTGAGCCTGTGTTATAAATGGAATAAAGATAAATGCCAGGATGAGCCAGGGGAATCGCATCGCTAAAAATTACAGTTTGTTTTTTAAAGATGCTAAAAAACACAATTAATATGAACAAAAGATGAAAAGTATCAATATTGTTAACAACATTGATACTTTTCTACGATGTGTCTCTTAAAAATAGGTCGAAACTCCAAAACTCAAGCCGCGTGTTGGGCCTATGGCTGCGCCTATTGTATTGCCTGTAATGTCACGCGCCTGTTGGATACGGTAGTTTAAACGCAGCACGGTTAAAGGTGTTGGCCTGAAGCTTATTGCAGGCATAATGCTCCAAACATCATTATACATACGTTGCCCGGTGGCGGCAAAGTTACCTTCGTTCCAGTCAACATATTCACCTCTTACGGCCAGGTTAACGGTGGCATTATCCCAATCTAATATATGACCATGGATAATAGGCTGTACAACATCAATATAACCACCATATTGCCTGTGCGAATATTCAGGAGTATAATCAGCCGGCAAATCAACAAATACCCAGGCCCATTCAGTAGTTATAGCAGTATGAAGCTTTGGAATAGTAGTATTAAAGTCAACGTCAAAAATATTTACGCTTCTTTTATCATCAACCTGAGCACCTTCAACGCGCCAGGTATTGTAAACACCGCCCATGTACGACAAGCCTAACTGCCCTATCTGATCATTTCCGAACGATAGTTTACCGGTGTATAATGGCTCACCGCTTGCGCTTGATGTTAAGCGCGAAGTACTGGCATTAGCAGCGGGCAAAAAGGTTTTGGCCTGGCTATTATCAATAATAGCATCGTCAAAGCCGCCAGTTACATAAAACTCATAGCCAAACATCCAGTGATTGGTATAGTGCTTACCATATAAACCAAAACCTGTATTTGACCATGTATCGGGCAGCATTTGCGTCATGGCTATCGGCCTGTCGGTAAATTCATATTTGGGGCCGTCGTGATTTTGATTAAAAGAACCGATAGGGTTCAAAATTAAACCACTGCGTAGATTCAGTAAGGGATTAAATTCGATATCAAGTGCTGCATATTCTATACCAAACGTTCCGCCTGTTGATTCTCCCGGATCTCCGGTAGGGTCATTCTCATATTCAATTTCGGATAGAAATTTCACATGCTTTGAAATGGTTGAAGCCACAAAAAGGCTAAACCTTCTGAATTGAAACTGACTGCCATTGGTAATGCCCGAAGTATTGGTGTAAAGTACATCCGACTCTACATAACCGCCAATAGATACCGGCGATTTGCCAAGCTTCAGGAATGGGCGATTATAAATAGCATCCATATTGAGGCTATGCTTGCTGGTATCAGTTTTAGTCGGAGTGTTAAGTAATGTGCTATCAATTTGCGCAAACGCACTGCGGCTGCACAGTAGTATTATGGTAAAGGCAAATGCTTGTAAAGTTAATTTCATTTAAGTGATATTAAGAGTTGGTCGTTTTTAATAATTACCGGAAAAGTCCGCAAATTAGCATCAGCGGGACCATTTTTCACCTGACCCGTATTGCTGAACTGGCTACCGTGGGCAGGGCATTCCAGCCTGTCGCCAAATACCTGCAATTCGGCGCCTTGATGCGTACATCGCATTAACAAAGCAGTGTATTGTGTTTCAGAAAAACGATATACGCAGATAGGATACTTTAATGCCGGGTTTTGTACTACCACATGTTTCTTGAAAGAGCCATTATCCTGAAAGGCCACAGCAGGCACTACCATATCAGAATGATCAATATTGGCAGTAATTATTTTACTACTTCCGCAGCCTTCTAAAATAGCACCTATTAAGGTTCCGCCAAGGCAGGCAAATCCGCAGGTTTTAATAAACTCTTTTCTTTCCATAAAATATTAAAGCGATTTAAGGAATGTGATAACAGCAGCCTGATCTGACGATGATAGTTGGCTGAATCTTGCAGCACTTACCGCCGCTTCGCCACCATGCAGTTGTATGGCTTGCTGAATGCTGTGAGCCCGTCCATCGTGCATTAAATAGTAGCTGCCGCCTTGCACGCCCGGTGCAAGTCCAAGTCCCCAAAGTGGTGCTGTGCGCCATTCAGATGTTTTGGCATTGCCTTCGGTGTAGCCATCATCCAAACCCGGGCCCATATCGTGTACAAGCAAATCGGTAAACGGATTAATGGTTTGATAAGCTAACGAAGCAACAGGTGAGTAGCCTGTAGTTAGCGTTTGTTTATGGCAAGTTTCACAACCTATTTTTACAAACAAGGCATTACCCTGTTGTACCGCAGCATCAGTTGGATTACGCTGAATAGGGGTTTGCAAACACGTTACGTAAAACACTACAGAATTAAAATCATCATTGCTTACTTCGGGTGTTGACGAAGGCGGCGGAGGTGTTTGATCCATGTAATTGTATGGATTTATAGGCAGGTAGGTGGAAGTGATCCCCATATCGTGATTATATGCCTGCGCCACTTGCTGAACAAGGTTGTAAGTAGAAGCTTTGCGACCAAAACGGCAGATATATTTACCATCGGCACGTGGCATGGAACCAGGTAACGGTGTTACATATGAAGGAATAGTATTATAGTTAGGATGCCCGCGTACGCCATCAGGATTGTTTACGTTGGCTGCCGCCATTGCCAAAATTGCAGAATCAGGCACAACTTCTAAAAAGCCAACACCTGCTGTAATAGGTGCAATGAATTTTGAACTGGTAGCCCCGGCCGGAATTTGCTCGGGTGTATAACCTGGTAATGCGAAAGTGCCCAATTGCGGACCACCCTCGGCCAGGAATTTATTACCGGTACTATCTGTTTGGCCGAAACGGGTAAGGATAGTAAAAGGATGTCCTCTATTATCGCTGGAGTGACAGCTGCCGCAGCCTGTGGCTACGAAATACGGACCAAGGCCGGTTGCTGAACTACGGTTGGCGAAAAACTGGTCGTTTCCCTGCGAAAACAATATAGTTTGTGAATTTGACAGACCAACCGGACCGCACAGGCCGTCCTCAGGATTGATCATTTGGGGGAAAATCTTCGAACAGGAACTGAAAGAAGCTATAGTTATAACCACCAGCGAGGTAAATAACGAGATAAGAATAGTAGATTTTTTGCTCATGGAATTTGTTTAAGTTTTGCTATCCTTAAATAACATTGCAAATGTGTGACTTATTTAGACTAAATCCAAATAAAAATGAAAAACGTATCCATGAACAAAAAATTCAATACAAAAAAAAGGGATTAGTCTCGCCACAAAAAGGGAAACAATAGCAGCGCAGTAGCTATTACAATGGCATTTATAGCCAACAGCACACCCATATTGCCATAGCTAAAGCTACGATCAATACCATCCATTGCGTTTTTGCTGAGACGGATGAGCAGCAGGATTATGGGAATAACTACCGGGAAACTTAATATGGCCATCAGTGTGCCATTATTGCCGGCCTTTGAGGCAATTGCCGATATCATAGTGAATACAGTGGAGAAACTGATACTACCCAGTAAAACCGTTAAAACGTAAAAAAGCGGATCGCCAAGGGTATTAGTGAAAAATAGTAGATAAACCAGCAAAGCCAGCATACTGAGCAGCGACATCAACAATACATTGTAAATGGTTTTTGACAGAATAATAGCCTGCGGACTTGCAATAGAATAATAGTACAGCAAACGGCACCGGCTTTCCTGCATAAAGCTTTTGGCAATGGCATTAACCGATGCAAACAGCATAATTATCCAAAACAAAACATTCCAAACTATGGGGTAACCTTTACTGGTACTAAAACCGGGACTAAGATTAAAAGAAATATAGCAAACAAAAACAGTTGATACCACATACAACAGTACCCCGTTAAAGGCATATTTTGAACGCCACTCTAGCAAAATTTCCTTTTTTAAAAGTTCCCAGGTTTGGTTGAACAGCTGCATGGCTGCAAAGATAGCAGATTGGGTTGAGTTTTGATGAAGTGATCCGCTGTCGGCGCCACGATAACTATTTCATCCCTCTATCGGCTTTCATCAAGGCTTTTTATGTTGTGTAGTATCTGTAGGTGGGATATTTTCATAATCAACTGACGGCTGGCGAGGCTTTAATGGTTTAAGTAGTTGAACTTTATAATAAATATATTTGTTACCATTAGGTTCAACCAAAAAGAACGCTTCTTTCAAACCCTCCATTTGTAAACTCTTTAGCCTTTAAGATTAAGGTTGGCAGATCAATAAATTTTATATGATCAAATCCTGCTTTATTAATGGTAATGCCCTTGTTAGCCGTTACGTCGTAAACAAATGTTGGTTTCTGTCCATATAAAAGACATGGGTATTTGATAATATAAAGTTTAAGGGATGGATATTCCTCATGAATATCCCACATGCGATCATTTATCGGAGTCTTCGCGGTATCAATCAAATAGTATATTGAGTCGATTTGCTGCTTTTGTGCGGTGGCAATAAACGCATTTAAAAACAATACGATGAAATATATTTTTTTCATAAAATAATTAATTACAACCACTGGTTGGTAGTTTGTTGCTCAAACGTGTCGCTACGATCAATTTCATTAAATGATTTATCCTTATTCCTTAAACCTTACACTACTAAGCATCTCATCAATTATTGTTTTGGCTGTTTCCTCATCAGCTCTATCGCATTCTAAAATGATGTTCAATTGAGCTGTTTTAGCATTATTCATGACACTAATAAAATAAAATACTTTGTTAGCATTTATTAATCTTGCTATGTGCGCCTCATTGTTATCCAACATTTTAATATAAGAGGAATAGTTTTTTTTGCTTTTGTAAAATTCATCATTTGAGTTTTTTTACTTTTCTAAATCGTTATCCTTAAAATCACCCTTAAAAGGATAGAGTTGCAAAAGCAAGTCGTTTACACGATATACATTAGTTGGATTTGACGGCATGGCACGTCTTTCATAACCTTTTTGGTCAGCAAAAGCTATAATTTGTTCTTTGCTTAATTTCTCAGCATTAGCTGGTAGGGTAATACTTACCATATCATTTATGGCAATTTGTTGAGCGGCAGCATAAAAGCTGGCTATTATACCTATCATTAAAAAAAATATCTTTTTCATTCGAGATTAGGCTATAAAAACAGCTATCAATAAATATTTCTTTAATCTCTAAACTTAATACTGGCAAGAAGATTGTTGAAAATCGTTGTCGCTTCTGCTTGGTCTTCATTTCTAAATTTCAATACACCGCTGAATACCCTTGTATTAGCATCATTTACACAAAAAAAGCTATAGTAGTTAATATTGTTAAAAATATCCTTTGTTATAACAGCTGCATTGTTATTACCTCTTTTTATAAAAGAGCTATGCGTTTTTAAACCTCTTGCATATTCATCTAAAGCTTTTTTTATACTTAATAATTTATCCTTCCTTAAGTTATATGTAGTATCAGTTCCAATTAGTTCAATAAGGATATTATCAACCGTATAAAAATATTTATTTTGAGGATCAAACTTAACGCTGTTTAAAGCCAAGGTATCTTTGAATATTTTTCTGACATGGGTCAAAGCATCCTTCCCATTAACTTTTTTTGCATTTGTGGGTAATTCAATTGTCACTGCTGCATTAATAGCGGTTTGTTGCCCTAAGGCTGAAAAACTACAAGCGACAACTATTAGTAAAAATATTATCTTTTTCATATTATTAAGGTTTTAAGGACACGGTGATTGTGCAATGGTAAAATTACTGCCAATTGTTATTGGATTAAATGTGGTTGATCCTACTGGGGCGAAATAAACGTTGATTGAATTACCAAATACAGACATTAATGCATAGGCTCCTGCATTACCAGTATCTTGACTCTTATTAGCGATTATATATTGATTCGCGAAATTTAAATAATTTGTATCAAAAGTATTTATTTGTTGTTGGGTACTAAAAGAAGAAACTATTGTATTTACAACATTTGCCCAATTATTGATAGTTACTATATAAGTACCTGACTCGTCATAGTTGTCACTGCAGCTTTGTTTTCGTAAAACTGCACAGCTGTTTGACTGCCAACAGGGCTGGCATTTTTGAGTATGCTATAGCCTATGGGATAAACAATATTAGCTACATCATTAGGCGAGGGCCCTGTGTCGCCTGGGTGACCATGTGAAAATCCGGTAGTATATCCACTTGTACTATTCCATGAAAATGTTACGTTCCACAAAGAGTCAGCACCGTTGGTAGTTACTGGCGTGTTAATGTAACCACTTCCTGATGTGCTACTTAAATTCTGGTTAGCTCCATATTCATTCCCCGAAGAAGTGGTTTCTTTTAATATGAGACTATCCTGACTTTTAATAACGGCGTTTGCAGCCATAGTACTGATGGCAGCTTTTTGCGCACAAGGGTTAACAGAGGAATCCGTTACCGTAATCGTACTAGTCGGGCAATAATTTACCGGCGCCGGGTTGCCGCCATCAGATGGCGGAGGCGGTTCACTGCCTATCGGGGCATCAATAACCAAATGCCCGGTTACTGCATCTGTCCCGGATGATTGAGGCGGAATACAAGGAGCTGGGGCTGGAGATGTACCGGCGCCGCTGCCGTTCTCACCACCTCCTCCGCCACCGCCACTACTACTATTTTGTGAGCAGGTGGTGTACAGGTAAACGCTCGATTGCAGTTCACCATCTACATAAGTGTCTAAAAACCAGGCTAAGCAGTTGGACTCGTCGTCGGGCTTTAATGTCGATGTGTTCAAACCTTGAACTGCCTGGTTACCTGATGTATTGCCTTGCGAAAGTGGGGGCAATAGTTTACCATTGTAGTAACCAAAACTGCTTACAAAAACCCCTTTAGGGGTAAAATACATCACCACACCACTAAAGTCAGCATCGTGCTTGCGGTAAGTGTTATTGGCCAGTTTGCTCAAGTTACCCTTCAGGTAAGTGGAATCTGCTATAATAGTCATGATATAAGCATTATAACCCGTTCCATAATTTAATAAAAGGAAAGTACTGCGACTATATTGCTGTTTATAAATCACTTTATTATTGGTCATGTCCCTAAAATCCGATGCTACTTTGTCGGACGATGCATCTAAAGGTATTTCAATTACGGCAGCCCCGAGCCGGTTATAGGTGGCTGCATGCTGCCAGTCGGGCTTAAGGTGTTGGGTATAATCAAACGGCACGTTGCTTATTGGGTTTACCGATTGGGTGGTCTGTTTGCTATTTAACGCTGTGGTTACCGGATAAGTACTTTCGTACCATTGCTTAGCCTGGCTAACAGCCGGATCGGTTATGTCAGCCGTGCTTTGGTTTGTACCATCCTTTTTGCAACTGTGAATAATAAAAGCGGTGATTAAAAACAAGAGGCATATTAGCAGCCTAAATTTTGTGCTCTTGATGAACTTTTGTTTCATGCAGTGATAATAGTTAAGGTTGACGCTAATATATAACTAACAATTTAACTTTAGCGATATTTAACAAAAAATAACATTTGCTATATCCATTCAAAAAGCAGAGATTTAGCTTCGAATCCTTAAAATTATGCCAACCATTTATTATAAAACGCCCATCGGTATTGCGCGCATAACGGAAGTGGATAATTTCATCACGTCTATATCTATTCGCGATGAAGAATATGAAATAACGCCGCCTGACACCGCAGTACTAAAAATGGCTGTGGCACAATTAGACGAATATTTTGCCGGCAAGCGCAAAGTGTTCGATCTTCCTATCCGCCAGGCGGGGAGTGATTTTCAGCAAAGTGTTTGGGAGCAATTATTAAAAATAGAGTACGGCAAAACCATCAGTTATCTGCAACAATCAGAGCTGATGAATAATCCATTGGGCATAAGAGCTATAGCATCAGCCAACGGCCGAAACAATTTGTGGATTGTGGTACCCTGCCACAGAGTAATTGGTTCAAACGGCAGCTTAACAGGCTACGCGGGTGGCTTATGGCGCAAAAAGTGGTTATTGGAACATGAGGCCCGCGTGATGGGCGTTGGGCAAACAACCTTAGCTTTTTAGTAACTCATATATTTCTTCGGCCCGTAACACATAATCAGCGGCGTTAATATCTATGGCTGCCTGCGGCATTTCGGGCATAGCGGCATCCTCCGGGTGCTGGGCAATGGTTAACGAGCCTGCATTTTTTAATTTTAACAGCCCTTCTGCCCCATCCTGGTTGGCTCCCGAAAATAGTACCGCGGTGCACTTGTCGTAGTAGGCGTCAGCAGCACTTTCAAACGTCACATCTATTGAAGGTTTTGAAAACCACAATGCCTCTGATACATCTAAGGCAAATGAATGGTCTTTCTCAATTAAGGTGTGATAGTTTGCCGGTACTATATAAATTGTGTTCTTGTTGATCTTGTCCTTATCGTTTATTTCCATAGTGCGCATACCGGCACTCTCGGCAAATAGCTTATCTATTTCGCTCAGGTAGTTTTTTTTGCGATGCATAGCCACCACCACCGCTTTATTGAGTTTTGGAGGTAATATTTTTACGATATAAAATAATAGCTTGAATGAACCCGCAGAACCACCCAACAACAAAATATCGGAGTTGTGCCAACGATCAGATATGTTTTTATCAAGAGCCAATTTTCTGATAAATATTTTCCTTTTGGTTGATTACCTTAAACTTCTTCTTAAAAAAATCTGATCGGATAGTTTCCTTACTTCCTAAACATAAAAACCCGTGCGGACATAGGCTTTTATAAAAAAGTTCAAGTATTTTTTCCTGAAGCCTGGTTTCAAAATAGATAAATACATTACGACAGCTAATCATCTGAAATTCATTAAATATGGTGTCGGATATTAAGTTATGCACCGAAAACAGCGTATTAACTTTCAGTCCGCTGTGAATGGCAGCAGCATCATACAAGGTAGTAAAATAATCTGTTAATGAACCGCTCAAGCCAGCCAACTGGTAATTTTCGGCATATGTTTTTATACTCCTGAAACTGTAAATGCCTTTACGTGCCTCTTTTAAAACAATGGTATTTACATCGGTACCGTAAATAAACGATTTTTCAGTAAACCCCGCTTTATTTAATAGAATGGCCAAAGAGTATACCTCCTCGCCTGAAGAACAGCCTGCCGACCAAATTTTTATATGCTGATAGGTTGATAGATAGGGTAATACCAAAACATTAACGGCATTGTAAAAAGACGGATCGCGAAACATCTCCGTAACGTTTACGGTTATCTCTTCCAAAAAGACCTGAAAGAACAATGGATCATTAACTAATTTATGTTTCAAATCATAAAAAGTTAATTTTTTGATCATCATTACCCGGGTAAGCCTTCTTTTGAGGGATGCTTTCGAATAATCAGAAAAATCAAACCCGTGGACCTTTTTTACAAGATCAATCAATTCCGTTATTTGTTCGGTTGTTAAGCCTTGTGTTGTGGTATCCATAATCAACTCCCCAGCCAGAGTTGCATTAACGAAATTAACCTATCCATATCAACGGGCTTGGTAATATAATCATTAGCTCCGGCGGTCATACATTTTTCGCGGTCGTCCATCATGGCTTTGGCGGTTAAAGCTATTACTGGTAATTTGGCCCATTTGTTTTGCTTACGGATAAATCTGGTTGCCTCATACCCGTCCATTACCGGCATCATAATATCCATCAGCACAATGTCTATATTATTAATAGTTTCGAGTTTTTCAATGGCTTCTTTGCCGTCATAGGCAATTTCAACATGCATATCGTATCCTTGCAAAGCGCTGCTTAACGCAAAAATATTGCGCATGTCATCATCTACTATTAAAACTTTTTTACCTTTTATGATATCTTTTCCGTGTATCACCGCTTTTAGTTTGGGACTTTGTGTAACGTCTGCCCCTTGAACGGTTGTTTCACTAACTTTGTTTAAAAATAAATTAACTTCATCAATAAGCCTGTCGGTTGTTTTCGTGGTTTTAACCACCATAGCATTAGCATATTGCATTAATCTGCTTACCGAGCTTTTATCAAGCTCCATTGCAGTGTTGATGATAACAGGCAACGATTTAAAGCGATCTGTTTCTTTAATCTTATCTAAAAAGTCCAACCCCGACATATCGGGCAGGTTGAGATCCAGAATAACACACTGGTATTCGTTTTCGTACAACATATTCATGGCCGACTCACCATCAAAAGCCTGGTCAACGGTTATTCCTTCGCTTTGCATCAATTCATTTAATGCATGGCTCTGGGTTCTGTTATCCTCAACCAATAATATCTGTTTAAACTTTGCTCCGCTTTGCAGCATAATATCGTTAAACAGTTTATCAAGCGCTTCCACATCAACAGGCTTTTTAAGAAAGCTGATAGCACCTTCTATTTGTACTTTATTAGCCGATGCCTCACCAGCCGACATTAAATGTACCGGGATATGAGCAGTAGCGATATCTTGCTTAAGCTCCTTTAATATTTGCCAGCCATCTTTACCGGGCAGCATGATATCTAATATTACCGCATCGGGCAAGTTTTCATTAATAACTTCAACCGCTTGGGTACCTTCATTTACAACAATGGATTTGTAACCATGATCTGACGAATAATCTTTCAAAATATCAGCAAAGTTCTTATCGTCTTCTACTATTACCACCAACGGCTCGCGATTGTTTGTTTTTGTTATGCTTTTGGCAGGTGCTAAAAAAACTTTTTCCGGCGCAAATGTTTCAACTGTCGGTAAATTATCGACAGCATTGCTTGCCGCGAATGCCTTTACCGGAATTGTTAACACAAACTCACTTCCCACTCCAGGCTCACTGGTTAAGGTAATTTTACCACCAAGCAGGGCCACCAGTTCGCGACTGATGGAAAGCCCTAAACCTGTACCGCCATATTTACGGCTGGTTGAACCATCAGCTTGCTGAAAGGCTTCGAATATTAATTTCTGTTTATCAGGCGCTATCCCAATGCCGGTATCTTTTATGCAGAAACTTACTGTTTGGTTTTGCTCGCTATGAATAACATTGATATCAATAGCGCCTTTGTCTGGCGTGAATTTAAAGGCATTTGAAAGCAGGTTTTTAATTACCTGTTCAACACGCACCTTATCAATAAATATATTTGCCGGTACGTCTGGCGCAGTATTGATGGTAAATTTTATCTTCTTTTTACGGGCCACCTCAACAAACAGCATTTCCATATCATGCAAAATATCTGCTACGGTTATATCCTCATTTTGCAATTCGAGCTTGCCCGATTCGATTTTTGAAAGATCAAGAATATCATTAATCAATGTAAGTAAATCATTACCGGCATTAAATATTACACTTGCATATTTTATCTGGTCTTCCGAAAGATTGGCCGGTTTATTATCCTTTAATATACGGGCCAAAACCAATATGCTGTTTAATGGTGTTCTTAACTCATGACTCATATTGGCCAAAAACTCCGATTTATACTTACCGGTAGTCTCCAGCTCCATTACTTTTTGATTAACGGCACTACGGGCTTCTTCAATGGTCTGGTTCTTTTCTTCCAGCAGGCTGGCTTTTTCTTCCAGCTCGGCATTTGTGGTACGCAATTCCTCCTGCTGTACCCTAAGCTCTTCTTCTGATGCCTGCAGCATTTCCGTTTTGCTCATCAGTTCTTCATTGGTAACCCGCATTTCTTCCTGCTGTGCTTCCAGCTCTTCTGTTTGCTGCTGCACCTGCAAGAGCAGTTCGTGCATAATGGTACGCGCCTGGGCAGTATTTATGGCGATGCCAATATCATCAGCCACCGTTAAGATATAGCTTTTACCCGTTTCGGACAATTCACTGCTGAAACCGATCTCGATAACGCCTTTTAATTTTTTATCGAAAAAGAAAGGTACAATAACGCTTTCGGTCAGTTCATTATAAACAATGGATGACGCCAGTTCGAGCTTGTTGTTTAATTTACCTTTTATAATAGCAGCTTTTTGTTCTTTAGCCACCTGTCCAATCCAGCCTTCGGCGAGTTTAAAGGTTTTTTTGATAGCGTTAAGGTTACTAAAAGCATAGGAAGCATAAAACTCCAGCAATTCAGAGTCTTCGTTAAACAGATAAAACGTACCTGTTTGTGCCTTTACATAATTGCAAATTTCCGTTAAAATATTGTCACTCAGTTCACGTTCACTTTGCTGCCCCTGCATTTTCTCGTTTAGTAAGGCGGTGCCGGTAAGCAGCCAGTTTTGAGCGCGATTTTCTGCCAGCACTTTCTCCAGCTCGGTATTAGCAATTTTTATATTGTTTTCAATTATTTTTTGCTGATCAAAAGTTCCCTGAATGTAAAAGAACAACACAATAATGATGATCAGGAAAACAACAGAACCCGTAATAATAACGTCGAGTGCTGCTGATGAAGCATTTTCTGAACTCGTTTTCCTCAGGGCAAGAAGTCTGTTTTCAGTATCTTTTAAATTGTCAACCAACGCCCTTATTTCGTCCATATTATGCTTCCCGTTAAGGAGCATGGCATGCTGAACCATAAAATCCAAACCCTGGGTAGGCCGGGCATCTATATTCTGTTTTATGATATCTAAATGAAGGCTTACGAAAGCATTTAATGAATCAACTCTCTTAACCTCAACCGGGTTATCGGCTATCAGACTTCTCAATAATTCTATGTCGGCATGAATACGGGGGAGTGCCGCATTATAAGGGTCAAGAAACACCTTATTATTTGTCGCCACGTAACCGCGCATCCCTGTTTCAGCATCAATCGTCAATTGCAGCAAATTAGTTGATGTTTTGATAACCTTTTGGGTATGATCAACCAATGCAGAATCGCTGCGGAGTTGATGGATACTTTGGTAAGAGAGGATGCCTACAATTAAAACAAGAATTACAGAAACGGTGAAACCAGCAAATACCTGTTGCCTGAAAGAGAATCGTAGCATTTAATGTTTTTTAAAGGAATACAAATATGTTAAAAAAATTATTTTAAACTGTATTCATTTAAACTGCAAGCAAAAACAAATCCACAAAATGGCTTGTCCAAGTTTTTGATCTATACTACTGGTCTTGAAAAACCTTTGTTTTTTTTGAATAAGACTCCTGTTAAGGCAAGCAACGAGCCGCCAAACAACAAAAACCATCCCCATTTGAACCTGATTTTTCCGGATAAATAGGCCGCTACCGAACGGAAGGGGATAAAATTGAATGATGTATGAACCTTTAAAAACGCAAGCAAATAAAATAAAGCTACCAGCGCTAAAGAAAACCAGGCTGCCATACGGGTTATTTTAGGTTGATTAAATACCGTACCTATTATACCAACTATGGCAACCAATAAAATAACTATGCCATAAGCTTTATTTCCATCGTAAACATCCCAGTTGCCAATAAACGGATGCAGGATGGGGCAATAGGTGCCGGCAATTAAAATAACAAAGCCGATAAAGGAAATTAACGAACTAAGGCGCATTCTTATTTTTGACTTATTTCCATTTTGTCTGCAAAATGGGCGCAATAGTCGCGCAGGTCTTCAACAATATTTGTTTCGCCTGTTGCACGTAAAAAGCTGTCGCCCATGGTTTGCAGGGTTTCGTAAAAAAAACGCTTCATTTCATCAACAGGCATATCTTTTGTCCATAAATCAATACGTAATGTATTTTTATAGTTTTGATCCCAAAGGGCAAGCATCATTGATTTAACCGGAAGCGCTTCTTTGTTTTGCGCATCAGTTGATTCCCACATGATACTCTCCGGAACGTTATTATCGTCTAATTCAATTGTAAGCTTTATTTCGGCTTTTTTCATTTAAAAAATCATTTAACAAGTAAAAATATAATAGCCGCCAAAGTTATAAAGCTTAGCTCTACTATCCATATTTTTTTAGTTTGAGGGAAGAAATTCCTGAACATTATATCCATAAATGACACTACGAATGCAAATAGTAAAAATATCCATCCAATAATCCCATTAAAGTGCAGAAACTGCGCACCTGATATTTTCACGCCGTAAATCCAGCTGTAAACCGCCAGAAATAAAAAAAATGCACTGGCAAAATTGAGCGGAGTGATTCTTAATTTCATTATTGTGAGTAATAGTTTTATAATTTCGGGCGCATGAGTTGCCATTTAGCAATAGCCACCCGCTACACCTTTTATCTAATGTTTTTTCTTAAATGATCGACCTGATTTGCCTTTAGCACCAAATGAGCCTTGAGCTTTGGCTTTTTTGGCATCAAATTTTTTATGCTGGTTAAGCGTTTTCTTTTCGTGAAAGGCTCCTTTAAACTCAGGGTCTTCCTTACGTTTCTGCATATCAATTTCCCTGGCCTGATCCTGTCTTTCTTCATACGGCGTTTCCTCTATAAATACATCGGCAGGAATATCCTTTACCGGGATGCTTTGCCTTATCAGTTTTTCAATTTTACGCACATAGGCTTCCTCAGCCGGATTGCAAAAGGTTACCGCGACGCCCGATTGAAAGGCGCGTCCGGTACGCCCAATGCGATGCACATAATCCTCAATCACCACCGGAACATCAAAATTAATAACATGGCTAACATCGCTCACATCTATACCCCTCGAAGCAACATCGGTAGCTACCAGTATCTTTACTTCGTCACCCTTAAAAGCATTAATGGCATTGATACGGGTATTTTGGCCTTTATTGGCATGCAGTACCTTAACCTCATTTTCGCCAAACTTACGGAGTAAAAACTTGTATACATCCTCGGCAGCAATACGGGTTTTACAAAAAACTAATAGCTTTTTGATATCATCCTCAACATCCAGCAGCTTTTTAAGCAGGTTGATTTTGGTTTTAACGTTAGGAACATAATACAACTGCTGATCAACTGTTTGCGCCGGAGTAGCCTGCGGAGTTACCTCAATTATAGTCGGAAACTCCAGAAAATTATTGGATAGCTCATGAATCTTATCAGACATGGTGGCCGAAAACAAAAGATTTTGCCGTTTTACAGGCACTACTTCCAGTATGCGGTTTATCTGGGGCATAAAGCCCATATCCATCATTTTATCGGCCTCGTCAAGCACCAGCACCTGAAGTGTTTTAGTGATAATATGCCCGGCCAGGTAAATATCCATAAAGCGGCCCGGCGTGGCCACAATAATATCAACCCCCTTATTTATTTGCTCTATTTGCGTTTTTGGCCCCAAACCTCCGTACAGCACAACCACCCTTAAATCGGTATTTGCAGCAAAGGTTTTTACATTTTCTTCAATCTGCATAGCCAGCTCGCGGGTTGGCGAAACAATTAACGCGCGGGCATGGTCACCCTGTGCGTATTTCAGTTTCATAATAATAGGTAATACGTACGCGGCAGTTTTACCTGTGCCCGTTTGCGCTATCCCCATTACATCCTGTCCGTTTAATATAGGTGGAATAGCTTTTTGCTGTATTGGCGTAGCTTCAGTATAACCCGCATCTGCTATTGCATCCAGTATTTGCCGGTTAAATTTAAAATCTTCAAAAGGTACACCCATGGGGCAAAGATAGTTTTTATAGCGCGAAGTCCGAAGGATGTTTGCAGCCCGGAGGTTGGAAAGGTCCCATCTTTACTGAATTTCGGACTTCTCCTATCAAATACCTACATTTGAGTCCATTAATTTAAAATTTATTATGTTCTGGTACGAAGACGAGGTTAAACGCCTGGAAAAAGAAAGGTTGCAGTTAAACTATATCCCCGCTACCCTATTTTATGGCAGCTCGTCCATAAGGTTATGGAATACGCTGAAAGAAGATTTTAAGTCCCTTAATCCTGTTAATTTAGGTTTTGGCGGATCAACGCTGGCAGCATGCACCTGGTTTTTTGACCGCATAGTAGCGCCTTATGAGCCAAAATCAATAGTGGTTTATGCCGGAGACAATGACCTTGGCGATGGCAGGCATCCCGAAGAGGTTTTTATTTTCTTTCAACAACTGGTTCAAAATATTCATAATCGGTTTGGTGCAATTCCCTGCTTTTTTATATCGGTTAAGCCCAGTGTTGCGCGCTGGAAAATAGTGGACAATTTAAAATACACTAACAGTATTATTGAAAATGAAATTATCCGGATGGATGCCAACTGGAAATTTATTAATATATTTAACAGTATGCTGGACAAAAACGGATATCCGGCAAAAGAGTATTTTGAAAATGATGGCCTTCATTTAAGTAGCATTGGCTATTCACTTTGGAAAGAAATTGTTTCATCAAAACTTTTGGAGAACTTTCATACTGAATTAACCTAAACTACATTTAATCCAACCATCTTGCAGTCATTAACATGGAACGTGAATATGTAAGCTGGTATAGCCCTGCGCTTCAGAAAGATATGGAGATACTTGTGTTTGGTAATGCAGGGGCTTCCATCCTTTTTTTTCCTCCGCGAATGGGCCGGTTTTACGACTATGAGAACTGGAAAGTAATTGATGTTTTGCGTGATAAAATTGAGAAAAACTACATCCAAGTATTTTGTGTTGATAGTTATGACGCGCAAAGCTTTTATAACCAACATTTACATCCATCACAAAAAATACTGGCTCACATTAAATACGAGCATTATATTATCAATGAGGTAATTCCATTTATCCACCAAAAAAATCCCGGTGCGTTTATGATTGCTGCCGGTTGTAGTTTAGGTGGCTATCACGCACTGAATTTTGCGCTGAAGTATCCTCCATTATTTAATAAAGTAGTTTCTATGAGTGGCAGGTATGACCTTACCATTCAAATTGCGCATTATGGTGACTTGTTTAATGGCTATTGGGACGAAAACATCTACTTTAATATGCCTCTTCAATACATCAAAAACTTAGTCGACGATAACACCCTGAAACAGATAAGAGAATTGGATATTGTTTTGGTGATAGGCAGGGATGATGTTTTGTACGAAAGCAACCTATTAATGCAACAGCTTTTGCTCGAAAAAGCTGCAAAGTCAACACTGCACGCATGGGACAAAGAGATGCATCGCGCCAGGTCATGGCGACAAATGGTGAATGTTTATTTATAAAAGGCACTGAAATTGTAAAGCTGCTTATACCGGCAAATTATATACGGGTATTTAAACTCCAATTGATAATCATCATCCCTACAGACAGCGCCACAACCAAACATAAAATAACCATTACCCAAAACAGTGCCTGTTTTACCGCTTGATCATTTATATGATGCTCATGAAGTACTTTCATAACCTCCCCAATTTCAATGGTTTTTGATAATAATGCCACATAATACGTGCCAATTATTTAATTACAATAATTAAGCCGACTTTAAAATATTGGCCACCAGTTTTGTTAGGCTGATAAGCCAATAACGGGCTTTTTGTTTACTTTTGGGGCGATGAAAAATGATCCCTTAAGCGTACCGCTTTTTGAGATGCGGCTGGAAGAGATACACCGCGGCGATCCCTGGCTGCGTTATGAAATTTCCATCCGCGATTTTGTTGCCTTGTTTCCTGTCCGTTACAAAAATGGCATCCCTATGAAGCCCGAACATCCGGCAGCGCATGGTGTTGATCGTGAAGTTTTTTTAAAAGTTTTAGTAGCTTTTAGTCAGTGTTTTAATTAAAGCTATTTTTATCAATTTTAAGGGGCTTGTACACTGGTATCCTGAGCCAATGTGGCATCATCTGGCGTTTTACCCATATCATTATCCAGCACATAAAGCGCATCGTTATCAGCTTTAGCGCCTCCGGCTATCTTTATTTTAGCCAGCAGATCAAGCGCCATCGTTTCCTCTTCTGTTTGTTCTTTTACAAACCATTGCATAAAATTCCAGGTGGCCCAGTCTTTTTCTTCAAAGCTCAGGTTTACAATGTTGTATATTGATTGGGTATTTTCAACTTCAGATTGAAACACCTTTTCAAAACAATCATTAACATTTGATGGGTCCGGGCCGGGATGGGGTATTTCTGCAACGGTAACAACAGCCCCGCGTTTTAAAATATACTCCAGAAATTTCATCATATGATTTCGCTCTTCACTGGAGTGGCGGAACATAAAGTTGGCAATGCCATCATAGCCTTGAGTACTTGCCCAGGCTGCATATGCCAGGTATATTTGGGCATTATGAGCCTCATTAGTCATTTGCTGGTTCAATGCTTTTGCCAGCGTGTCTGATAAGCGGTTGGTGTCCATAAATAATGTTTATTGCTAAACTATCAGGACACAAAAAGGTTTGAAAATTTACGAATAAGTAATACTAGCTTAATAATTACTTATAAGCAGATATATAGGTAGTTTTTATGGTGAACATAAATGTTTTACCAACACTAATTTTCACATTTTTATCTTGTAAAAGAGCCTTTATAGCATCATCATACCTCAATACTTCATAAAGATCACGCGCTACTGCTGAGCCGCCAATGCTATTTACCACCCTGCCATTTTCAATAGTTAAACTAAAGATATAACCTGATTTACCACGGTCGCCCGCAGATTCGAAATCCTGGATATTGAGTTTAAATTGCTGTTCTTCATTTAAACTTTTCTTTAAGTGTAAACGGATAACGGGCAGGTATCTTTTCCAGGTAATTAAATATTGTCTTTCTTCCATTTGATGCTATAAAGGTAGAATAATAAAACCATCAATTACTAAAACGATTTTTGTTGACGGTTAATTGTTTATTAATGAACAAAATAACTTATCGTAGATTAATTTAAAGTAAATATTTTGGTGCATTTAATGAACTTTTATCTTAATTATTTGTCTTGATAAGCATGTAAAAACGGCGCATTTACCCCCTGTTATTTTAGACTAAATATGGTAGGTTAGTATATGTTAATATGGGGAAATAAAAGTATAAAAACCCAAACCTACCTTTTCATTTAAATCAATTTAGTTACCAATAAATAATAAAACTATGTTCAAAAACACTAAGGCATTTAGCGGTTTTTCTGCAAATGATATCCAAAAAGCAAAAGAGTTTTATGGCGATAAATTGGGGATTGAGGTTTCTGAAAATGCAATGGGCATTTTAACCCTACACTTTAAAAATGGCAATGATGTTATCATTTACCCAAAGCCAAATCATCAACCGGCTACCTTTACCATCCTTAACTTCCCGGTTCCTGATGTGGAGCAAGCTGTTGATGAACTGATTAAGCTGGGCATCACATTTGAACAATATGATGAACCAATAAAAACCAACGCAAAGGGGGTTTTAAAAGGAAACGGAAACGGCCCCGACATTGCCTGGTTCAAAGATCCTGCGGGTAATATCTTATCCGTTTTGCAGGAGTCTTAATCCTGGTTCTTAATTGGCTGCCCAACAAACATCAGCGTTTTGGTGTGCGGAATAATGATATGAAATTCGCGCATGCCATACTCACGGTCAAACGGCGGCTTTGCTTTTATGTCGGTCAGTTTATCTTTGATAGATTCCCATAATTCGTCAAGTGCATCCACCTCCAGATAAAACTCCATTTCGCCAATATCAGTGCCCGCATTTAAAATATGTATGGATAGATGATCTTTAAACAAAACGGCATAATTCTCTGTATTCAAAAAAGGAGTAAAACTAAAAAGCTCAATAAAAAAACGTAAGGTTTCTGGTATATTATACGATGGAATCATCGGGCTTAAATAAACTGCTTTGTACATAAATAATTTCCTGGTAAATGGTAAATTTATGCTGTTGGTATCTTCTTTAAAAACGCATGATTAGGGTATATTCATATCAAAATATCTCTCAATACGCATACAAATAAAATTACGCAATTTCGGCATAAATGGAAGCAGCTTATAACACTATTGGTAAGGGATATAATTTAACACGCGGAGCGGATCCCTATTTGGTAAGCCAGTTATTACATTTTTTACAACCGCAAACCGGCAAGCCTTACCTTGATATTGGCTGTGGAACGGGGAATTATACTATAGCTTTATCAAACCTTGGCATTAATTTCACCGGTGTTGAACCCTCAGAGATAATGCTAGAGGCTGCCCGGAGTGCAGGTAAGCACGTTAATTGGCTGGCGGGTACAGCCGAGCAAATTCCGGCAAAAGATGGCAGCTTTAATGGGGTTATGGCCACCCTGACTATTCATCACTGGAAGAATATCGGCCTGGCCTTTAAAGAAATTTACCGGGTAACCGAAACTAACGGAAAATTTGTATTGTTTACAGCAACACCCAAACAAATGCAGGGATACTGGTTAAATCATTATTTCCCTAATATGCTACAATCATCAATAAATCAAATGCCTGGGCTGGAGTCTATTGAAACCGAATTGGCAAATGCGGGTTTTAAAAAGATTACTACAGAAAAGTATTTTATAAAAGAGGACCTGCAGGATTATTTCCTTTACGCGGGCAAACTTAACCCAATGTTGTATTTGGACGAGAAAATGAGGGCGGGTATTTCATCATTTGTTGCTTTAGCCAATAGCGAAGAAGTTGCTGCCGGCATTTCGGAACTAAAAGCGGATATCGACAGTGGTAAATTTGAAAATATAAAAGCTGAATATGAAAATGAAATAGGAGATTACCTTTTTGTTGTCGCTGAAAAATAAAATAGCTAAATTATAAATTAGCCATTTTCAAAATCTCCCTCACCCTTTCAATACCGGTTACGTCAATAGTATATTCGTCGGAATAGTCACTTCCCATTAAAATATGGTCGTTTTTATAGTTCATTTTGCTGGGCACGCGTATCCTCGCTGAACTGTGTACTTCATCAACCTTTGTAAAATTGACCAGGTCATGCACGTTTTTTTCTGAAACACCGCTTCCGGGCATAATTTTTATACGGCCGGCAGCCTTTTCAACCAGATGTGCTATAGTATTGGCTCCTTCCATCGCCATGCTCTTGCCTCCTGAAGTGAGGATACGTTCGCAGCCCAATTCAATAACATCTTCCATCGCCTGGTACATATCGGCGCAAACATCAAATGCACGGTGAAAAGTTACGCCCAAACCTGCCCGTTTCGCCAGGCCTATCAATTCAGCGCAGCGCGCTTTATCAACGGCCCCATCGGCATCCAAAACACCAACAACAATTCCGTCACAGCCCGCTTCAACACAGTACTTCACATCAGCAAGCATTACCTCAAACTCAAGATCGCTATATAAAAAATCTCCTCCCCTGGGTCGTATTAACACATAAAGTTTAATGTGAAGCAATTTTCGGGCTAACGCTATTTCGCCATATGACGGGGTGGTTCCACCTTCGTACAAATTTTCACAAAGTTCAACCCGCACAGCACCGCCATCCTGCGCAGCCAATGCCGATGTTACCGAATTGGCACAAACTTCAAGTGATACCTGTGGCTTCATGCTGTGCATAGTCATTTGATGGTTGTAACAATATTATTTGATATCAGTTTTATACTTATCAGTATAACTGTCAATTTCAATAAAAACTCTTTCCGGGGATAAGCAGATCCTGTTGTTGCGCATTACAAACCGCAAAAGAAAATCCCTTTTGTATGGCGTAAGCGCCGTATTCGCCTTTTTTGTTTATAGCTAAAAAGCCAACCTGTATTTCCTTTGCAGTATCTGGTTTCTTTTTGATAATTCGCCTTACAGCCTCTTTACAGGCATCTTCGGGCGAGTAGCCCTGCCGCATCAGTTCAACTACCAGAAAACTGCCCACATTACGAATAACCTCCTCACCAACACCAGTAGAGGTTGCTCCACCAACTTCATTATCTACATATAAACCAGCACCTATAATTGGGCTGTCGCCCACACGGCCATGCATTTTAAAAGCCATCCCGCTGGTGGTACAAGCACCCGAAATATTTCCTTTTGCATCCAACGCCAGCATACCAATAGTATCATGATTATATTGATTACCGGGGGCATGCTGTTTGTTCTCAATATTCATTACCGGCGAATATTTGGCTGTTTTGAGCCATTCTTTCCAGGCTGCTTCAGACTCCGGCGTAAGCAATTTTTCTCTTTTAAAGCCTTGTTCAACCGCAAACTGGCTGGCGCCATCGCCTACCAACATTACGTGCGGTGTTTTTTCCATTACCAAACGCGCTACAGAAATAGGATGGGCAATATCCTCCATAGCAGCTACGGAACCGCAGTTACCGAATTCGTCCATAATGCAAGCGTCAAGCGTAACGTGCCCGTCGCGATCGGGATAACCTGCACGACCCACCGTATGGTTTTTCATATCTGCTTCGGGTATTTTTACGCCGGCTTCAACAGCATCCAGCGCCCTCCCACCTGCCGACAGCGTTTTCCAGGCTTCTTTGTTGGCTGCAATACCAAAATCCCAGGTTGAAATAACTATTGGAAAAGCATCGGCCTGACCCAAAAAAGAAGCTTTTGCGATAGCTGATGACGACAAAGCTGCCAGTGACGCCCCGGCTGCAGAAATTTTTATGAACTTACGGCGATTATACATCTTGCTAATATAGAAATTAGCTTTGCAAAGTTGACTTTTTGTATCTTTATTAATACATTTTTATATAACCAGTGTCCTTTAATTATTCAAAATCACCCTGGCAGTTGTTACAATGCCAGTTATTTTGTTTGTGCAGTGGATTAACCAGGTTAACAATGGAATTCAAAAAATCTGACCACTGCTCTTTACTTTCTTCGGGCGCTATATTACTTACATTGTTGGAGGCACAATATGGGCAAACCACATAGGTATTGCTTTCGTTATCAATACCAAAATGATCCTGCTCATGCAGGTCGCCTTCTGAGGCAAGAATATCTTTACATTTTTGCAGGTCTCGTTCAAAAATTTTAAGCTTAACGCCACCTACGGCCTGGTTATAAAGCGGGTTGGCGCAGATGGTATTTTCATCGGCAATAAAGCACAGAATACCATTTGCCTCCAGCCGCGTACGGACAATATGAGCAAGCATGGGATCATAGTAAGATTCAAAGGTGATGATGTTATCTTCTGTGTTCATTAAGAGCAAATTAAAAAAATTAAAGCAAAAAACGTCATTTTTTCTGTAATTTGCTTGCTATGAACCGTATTGACAGAGTTTCGGCTATACTGATCCAACTACAATCGCGCAGGGTGGTTAAAGCGAGTGACATTGCCGAACGCTTTAATATAAGCCTGCGTACAGTTTATCGCGATGTAAAAACACTGGAAGAAGCTGGCATCCCGATTATCGGCGAAGCCGGTGTTGGCTATTCAATTATGGATGGTTACCGCCTGCCGCCGGTAATGTTTACGCGCGAAGAAGCGACTGCCTTTTTAACGGCCGAAAAGTTTGTTGAGAAACTAACGGATAGCTCCACTATGGAGCACCATAAGTCGGCGATGTATAAGATCAGGGCGATATTAAAAACGGCTGAAAAGAATTTGCTGGAAGAGATGGACAGCAAAATTGAAGTGTTTAAAAGTCACAGCCAGCTCAATGTTGATAATAAGGATCATATACAAACGCTGCTAAACGGCATCGCCCGCAGAAATGTAATTACCCTCGATTATTTTGCACATCATAGTCAGGAGCATACCAAAAGAGATATTGAACCCGTAGGCATATTTTTTAAAGAAGGCTACTGGCACCTGATAGCATTTTGCCGGATGCGGAATGACTATCGCGATTTCAGGGTTGACAGGATAAAGTGTATTAAAATTACCGAGAAGGTTTTCGACAATAAACATCCAACTTTAAAAGCCTATATTGATCAAACCGCTAAAGAACAAGAACTTGATATGGTGGTAATAAAGGTGGAGAAATCAATTTACCCCCGCCTCGAATATCAAAAATATTATAGCGGCTTTATATCTGAAAAAACTATAGGCAATGATATTGAAATGACGTTCCTGACGATGTCATTAGATGGATTTGCCCGTTGGTTTATGATGTTTGGCGATAAAGCTGAAATTATTAGCCCGGATAGTTTAAAAGAACGCGTAGGGAATATAGTTGCAGCAATTACTCAAAAAAATCTTCAGTTCACCAATTCCTACTGACATAGGGTTGTCAATACCCGGTTGTTAATTTGTGTAAACAATTACCAACATGAAATACCGGATAGTAGTAGCATCAAAAGATCACACAGCCAAGGGCGTGGCCGGAAGCTTTATGCAGGCGAACCATGGTGAACAATGCCCGTTAAAGCGTATGGCTGTAAATGATAGCGTTGTCTGTCATTCGCAAAAGCAAAATTATATCGGCAATGAATTCTGCCAGGCATTTACAGCAATAGGCCAGGTAGCTGATGAGTATATCTATGAGCATAAAATGACCGAAGATTTTATTCATTTAATACCATGGGTGTAACGAAACGGCCATTTTACCCCTGATTAATCAATTAAACTTCATTAAAAAAGTTCATGGGGCTACCAGTTCCCGTTCGGCTTTTTTGAAATACCGGAACAAGATTTAATTTTATCCAATCAAAAATGATTAGCCAAGGCTTTATTTAATCAATTCAATTACATAAACTAGATAATCTAACCATATTATGGAAACACTGACTTTAAAAACGACAATAACTTTTGATGAACCTATTACTAAAGTTTGGCGGGGCATAACAGACCCGGTATTGGTAAAACAATACTTTTTTGGAACCGATTTAAAATCAGATTTTAAAAAGGGAAGCCGGATAACCTTTAGTGGCGAATGGGAAGGGGTAACTTATGTAGATGGCGGTATTATACTGGAAATAGATGCACCAAAACTGTTAAAGTATAACTATTGGAGCAGCATGGCAGGCACCGAAAACATACCGGAGAACTACGCCGATGTTACCTACGAACTATCGGAACTAAATGGTGTAACTATGCTAAACATTACCCAGGACAACGTAAAAAGTCAGCAGGCATTGGAGCATTCTGAACAAACCTGGCATATGGTTTTTGACGGATTAAAAGAACTACTTAAAACACATTAGTTATGATCGCTAAAATTGAGATTACAAACCTAAGCGGCTTTAATGTGGTAGGCATAGCCGTGCGCACCACCAACCAAAACGGCCAATCGCAAAGGGATATTAGCTCGCTTTGGACAAAATTCATGGACAATGATGTGATGAATCAAATTACCAACCGCCTGTCGGACGATATTTACAGCGTTTATACCGACTATGAAACTGATCATACGGGTTTTTATACCGCTGTATTGGGCTGTAGGGTAATTGCGCTTGATTATGTTCCTGAAGATTTTACCAGCGTTAATATCCCGGCTGGCGCTTACAATGCTTATCACCTGGAAGGTAGATTTCCTGATAATGTAGGCGAAGCCTGGCGGCAAATCTGGCAAAATGCACACGGTCGCAAATACACGGCAGATTTCGATCTGTATAATACCGATGAGGCCGAAAGCTTTCAGGAAACCAAAGCCAAAATTTACCTGGCGGTAAACTGATTAATCGGCATTTAAAACGTAAAGCGTGAGCCACGTGAATATCACATGGCTCACGCTTTCTGTTTATCGGTTAAAGCTTAGTCGTTTTCCTGATATTCCTTCAACCAAATTTCCGCTATCCCAGGCAATATTACCCGAAACGATGGTGCAAACAATTTTTGATTTGAAAGTAGTGCCTTCAAACGGGCTCCATTTGCATTTGTACAAAATATTATCGGTGTTAACCTGCCACGGTGAATTTAAATTGACCAAAGCTAAATCGGCCCAATACCCTTCGCGGATAAAACCACGTTTTTCCATCTGAAAGCAGGTAGCTACATTATGCGCCATTTTCTCGGCAATTTGTTCCAGGCTTATCTTGCCTTGGTGGTACAGTTCCAGCACAGCAGGCAACGCATGTTGTACCAGCGGGCCGCCTGATGGGGCTTTCAGATAGGATTGCTCCTTTTCTTCGATGGTATGCGGGGCATGGTCGGTTGCAATAACATCAATCCTGCCCTCTAAAACAGCTTTCAAAATGCCATCCCTGTCGTGTTCTGTTTTTACGGCGGGGTTCCATTTTATCAGGTTACCCTTTATTTCATAATCTTTGTCTGTAAACCAAAGGTGATGCACACAGGCCTCGGCTGTGATTTTTTTATCTTTTAATGGCGTGGTATTATCAAACAGATGAGTTTCTTTTTCGGTAGATATATGCAAAATATGCAGCCTGGTACCGTGCTTTTTAGCTAACTCAACTGCCATAGATGATGACAGGTAACAAGCTTCTTCACTCCTGATTTTAGGATGCATGGTTACCGGGATATTTTCGCCATACAATTGTTTATAATGCTCCAGGTTGCTTTTTATGGTTGCTTCGTCTTCACAATGCGTAGCCACCAGCATAGGCGACTGTGCAAAAATATTTTCGAGCGTATTTGGGTTATCAACCAGCATGTTGCCGGTTGATGATCCCATAAATACTTTAATGCCGCAGACGTTTTTGATGTCAGTTTTTAAAACTTCATCCAAATTATCGTTAGACGCACCCATAAAAAATGAATAGTTCGCCAATGATGTTTGCGCACCAATCTGATATTTATCTTCCAGCAATTGCTGTGTAAGGGTATTGGGTACCGTATTGGGCATCTCCATAAAAGAAGTGATACCGCCAGCTACCGCGGCTCTTGATTCGGTATAAATATTAGCCTTGTGGGTTAAACCCGGTTCGCGAAAATGTACCTGATCGTCAATACAACCCGGCAAAAGATACAAACCTTCTGCATTAATTTCTTTATCGGCCCGCACATCAATGTGTTGGTCAATACGCTCAATAAAGCCATTTTTTATTAATACATCGGCAATAAACTGCTTATTTTCGTTTACAATAGTAGCGGATTTGATCAGGATAGTACTCATGCTGCAAAGATAGCTTTTATCGCCCAAAAGTCGGAAAAGTAGCTCAATGTGCTATTTATACTTTCTTTTCTCTTTGGAATGATGCTCCTTCTTATTAGAGCGTGAGGAATGATGGTAACTCCCGTGCTTGTGTGCATGTCCACCACGTTTTTCTTTTAAATGCGGCAAAATAATGTGTGGTGCAAAATCAATCGCCTCGGGATGTGCCGATGGAATAAACGGATTGTAATAATAAATTCCCGCCTTATCGTATAGAGTAAAGTTGGTTTTTAGCCTGTCGTTAAATGAAGTTTCATTTTTTGATACAGAATCTGTCCAGGCTGCTTCGGCCAGGGCCGCTATCCGCGGAAATATCATAAAGTCCAGTCGCTTTTCTGAGCCAACAGTTTCTGTCCATAAATTAGCCTGGATGCCCAATACCTGGTTTGATTTCAGTACTTCTGCGGGCATCTGTTTATCCGGGAAATTATAAACCTCGCTTTCGCTGTTGAAGCTGCCATTCCATTTTCTGCCCGAAACATGATCCTTATCCTGCACAAAATCGAAATATAAAGGCAGTCTGGGGCAAAGCACTACCTGGTATTTTTTTTGAAGCGCCAGCTGTAAACTTGCCGGTATATTTTGCCGCCACCAAAAAACAATAGTTTTGCCTGCCGGCAAATCAGTTTCAGCAGCTTCATCCCAGCATAATACTTTATCATTTAACTTAAAAACGGTATCGGCCATTCTTTTAAAAAAGTAATGCTCCAGATCTGTTAGTGAGGCAAAGTTATTTTTGGTAAGCATTGCTGTAATAGCCGGCCGACCTGCCCATGCCTGTATACCGTATGACACCTCATCGCCCCCTAAATGGATCATATTTCCAGGAAATAAACCGTTGACTTCCTTTAACACATCGCCCAAAAAAGTATAAACATTTTCATTAGCAGGGTCGAAAGTAAAATTGGGATATTTGGGTGTAATACCGCCACTAAATTCGGGATAGGCCCGGTTTGCAGCAGTTGCGTGGCCCGGCATATCAATTTCGGGTACTACGGTTATGAAGCGTTCATTTGCGTATGCAACAATTTCTTTAATATCGTCCTGCGTGTAATATTTTGCGTCTGCAAGGCTGTCGGTATGATTTCCACAACCACCAACGGCAGCCAATTCAGGATATTTTTTTATTTCAATGCGCCAGCCACTACCATCTGTTAAGTGCCAGTGCAACTTATTCAATTTGTAAAAAGCCATCCAGTCTAGCAACTGCTTAACCTTTTCTTTCCCGAAAAAATGCCGGGCCTCGTCGAGCATCAGACCCCGCCATTGGTACCGGGGAGCGTCGCTTATTTCGCAGCTTTGCAGTATCAAATCGTTACCGGCTGGCTGTTGTTTGATGAGTTGAAGTAACGAAACAATACCGTAAAATATCCCCTCGTTATCGGCCGCCTTGATGGTGACATGCTGAGGCTCTATTTTTAAGGTATAAGCTCCTGAAAGGGCATCCTGCTTAACCAATTGCAAATCAATCAAAGCTTTTACCTCATTGGGATCAACGGCTACTAAAAGGCTGTCGGCCTTTTGCAACTCCGTTTGCAGGTAATGGGCCTGCGGTAACAGCATATCGCTGTTCATGCCAATGATGGTATTGCCATTAAGATGAAATGTACCTGCTGTAAGCTTGAATGAATTGGGAAGAGGTATGATATTTATTGATTGTGCCGATAACAGATGTGGCAAACAAACCAGCATCAGCCAAACAATTTTTACCGAATTATGCTTTTTTTTTGCGACAAACCGCCGCGCAATATTGCTGCTTATTGAAAAGCAAAAACAGGCAAAGCGGTCTGTTAAATTTGTGTACTTAGTATTCAATCAATTAGGACAATTCGTTTAAACTTCAATCTCCGAAAAATAGCAAAAATCTATTGAATTTGTATCATTTGGCGAAATTTCATTTATAAAGATGAGTTTAAAACCTTGAGTGTTCGAAACAACGAATGTCATGCTGAATTTATTTCAGCACCTTACGAGCAAGGTGTACACCAAGCAAACTGTATGTCCTGTGGGGTGCCGAAACAAGTTCGGCATGACCTTATTTTTTTAGATTTCGAACACCCCTAGTTTAAAACCCATCTTTATAAAAAGATCATTTTCCAAACGGAGGTAGACCAATCAATTGACGATAAACCGGCAAATCCATCCGTTCTTGTGCAGACACATGGAAATTTTTACAATAATAAACCTGTAATGTATACTCCACACCGTTGCGGATAATAGGAATATCGGCCAATTGCTTTACATCATCAAAAAATGGTTTAACGTCGGCATCTACGTAAGGCTGGTGTTTATCGCCAATAATAATACAATCTTCTCCTATCAATTTTTTAGGATCAACCAAAAATGCCAGGTTACGCGGATCGGCATTAAACACTACGATATCTTTTTTGCCTTTTAGCGCCCAGTCTAACTTGCCGGTAAGCCACCAGCGGGTACTACCGGTAAAAATACGCGGGTTATTGAGCCAGCCTTCTTTTTCAAATCGGGTTTCGATGTCGTTATAGTCAATACCTTGTATCGTAGGGTCCAGGTTATCACCATGAAAATAATGAACCACCGCCTTAGGTCCGTAAGAACTCCAGAAGCCGGTAACCATGTGAAGGGTTAATACGCCTATGGTAAGAACAGTAAAAACAACAGAAAAATTAATCCACCGGCGGGTAAGTCTTTTCCGCGGCGATTCGCTGTTCAGGCTTCTGTCAATAGCAAAACCCAAAGCTATAAACAACATCATGTAGCCAGGCGCCTGCCAGTGAAAATGGTATTGCAAATCGGCCCATAGGGTAACTACAGTAAAAAACACGATAGGCAAAATAGCCATCCAAAATATAAAGCTATAAGCCAGCAATTGCTTACGCATTTTGTACGATATAAAAAGCTGTCTGATAGTAGGAAACCATATCCATGGCAATAAATAGGCAGCCTGCCCACCTATACTGCGTAAAAACCAATCAAAGTGTAAATGGAATTTTTCGCCCACTCCTGCCCTCGACCCCTGGAAAACAAAGGATACCCAGTTATTATTATAATTCCACCACAATATAGGCGACGCCATAATAATAGTGATCAGTATAGCGATATATGGCCCCGGGTGGCGCAGCCAATGGCGTTGGTTTTTATTGGTGGCAATAAACATAAATACCCCTGCAAATAAAAACAGCACGTGGTACTTACTCAGTGTAGCCAAACCCATGCTTATCCCTACTGCCAGCCATAGCAACCATGTACGGCGGCTGTTGCGGGTAAGCTCGGAGTGCTCGGCACCGGGGCCAACCATCAATTCCACAATAAAATAAGTAGCTACCAACCAAAAGAACATCAACGGAGCATCAGGCTGATACCAGCAGGCCACTGCGACGGTAAATACCGCGCTCAGGTTCATGATAACCGCAGCCCAGAAACCGGCTTTGGCGTTAAACAGCTTTTTGGTAACTATAAAAAGCAGCCAGGTGGTACCCGCAAATAACAATACCGATGGAAAACGGATACCGAAATTAGTAAGGCCGAAAATTTTTATGCTGATGGCACCCAACCAAAAAAACAATGGCGGCTGATCAAAGTAACTGAGATCGAGATGAAGTGCCCCTCTGAAATAATAGGACTCACCATTACCAAGGCCAGTATAAGCGGCAATGAAACAGCGCAGTACAAAAGTTATAAAAATCATTACAGCTACGTACGATGCTGCATTCTTTTCGGTTAGTTTCTTCATCGGGGTAAAATAAGCACAGTTTGCAAGTGGGCAAATCTCTAAAAAAAATACGAAATATCAGGCTTTTTTATCTTATCAGAATTGTTTAACCCGAAATCCATTTGCCTATAAAGGGTATTTTATTAATAATCCAAACCATTAACAGCGATGCAAAGAAACAGATAAATGCCGTTAAAGGAATGCTGATAATTGGCGTACAAAGTTTAAAGCTGATGCCAAAAGGATCATCCAAAAAATATAAAATCAAGGCATGGCCCAAATAGATACCATAGTTGTACTTACCAGCAAAGTCGCGCGCACGGATAATTACAGGTGATACCTTGGGGACGGTAAGTTTAATAATGATAAATATACTTACCGAAAGCGTCAGCACAAACGGATTAACCGGCTCATAAAACATCGTTCCGGGATATTGTGGGTAGCTGATAATCAGCCATGATCCTACTGTGATAATGGCTATGCTGACAATAAAAACGATAATCATCCACAGGCGAAGATGCTTTACATTGAATTCCTTAAAGGCCAGATAATGCCCCAGCACCAGGTAACCGACATAGCCCGCAAAATAATGCATATCAACCGACGGATTAAAACGGTTTAAATAAGGTTGGGTAATGGTCATTACGGCAAACCAAACCAATAAAAAATACAATATTTCTTTTTCTGAAGCATTGCGCACAAACTTCCCAATAACCGGAATAAAAAAATACAAACCGATAAGCATGTACACATACCATAAATGATAAGACGCTCCGTTTTTAAGCAAATGCAAAACCTGTTTAACATCCACCCAAATGTTGGTGCCAAAGGCTATTTCTTCAATATACCACGAGTACCAAATGTAAACCAGGCTCCAAAACAGGAATGGTATTACCACCCTGGTTAAACGCTTCTTTAAAAAATCTCCAATTTCGTATTCTCTGCCCAATAATAACGCGCCTGTTATCATCACAAAAACAGGTACGGCGAAACGTACAAGGGCATTTAAAAAATCGGCTTCCAACCAATCGGCAGCCGACACTTTTCCATATGCCATCAACAAAGGCGAAGTGCTATGCAAAATAATAACAGCATACAAGGCTATCAACCTAAGGTTACTGATCCAATCGATATTTTGAGGTTTGGCAGCAGGCATAAATAAAAGTAAAGGTATTTAAAAATACAATTTGGTGTAATTGCGCTTATGGTTCTATTTATTCAAATTGGCATAGTAGGTTTCCAGTTCTTTTAGCCGTTTGATTTGTCCTGGTCTGGGGTTTATAAATATCCTAACCCTCCTTATGGTGTTGTATGCCCCTTCGTAGGTCATTCCTTTTTTGATGAGATAGGCAATAGCCATTGTTGGGCCGCGCCCAAGGCCCTGTCTGCAATGAACATATACAATGCCTCCGTTTTTTATCTCTTCATCAATAAAATCGGCGCCTTTTGTTAAAATATCAATGGGTGGTGGTGTATTGTCGACAGTAGGCAGGTGCAGGTATTTGATACCTTCGTAAACAGCTTCCGAATAGGTATTATGCGTGCGCATATTCACTATGGCTGTTATGCCCAGCGCTTTTAACTTTTGCAGCCCCACTAAATTATATTGGCTGCCCAAAAACAAGTGTGCAGTGATCTGGCTCCGGGTTAAGCGGGGCAATCCAGTAATTACACGATGAATATTATCATAAATGTAATCTAAAACCAGGCCAGCGCCTATAATAGTGCTTTTTACTTTTTTAAACATCCTTTAAATAGGGGCAGAATCATTCAAACAAAAGGGATTTTAATCTGATTTATTTGCCAGTGTAATATAATCCATCGCCTGCATAAAAGTGGTTATCCAGATATCTTTTTTATTTTTTTTCAGATAAGCAAGCAGCTCCCTATGCGCTTCTGCCGATGTAGTAATATAGTCACCCCCTATTCCGTGAAACATAATAATACCCATGCCGCCGCGGGCCTGCACCTTCTGCACAAAAGCAATCAACTCAGCACCTGTGCTTTTGCCGTTTAATCCGTATGATGGTACACGCAGGGGGTCAAGTTTTTTAAAATCAGTAACAACAGCTTCTGTATCGCCACCGATGCGCGCATATTTAATTAAGCCCGATTTGCGAAGCGAGTCTACATAATCCTTGCCACCAACAGAGGTTTCTGTGCAGGGATAAGCATAAGTGCGTTTTGATTTGCCGTCGATAGCGTACAACAAATTATTCATCGAATTGATCTCCCGTATAATTGAAAAAACGGTATACGTTTCTGAGGCAACCGGGTTATCATTGACACTTGAACAGGGATGATAAAGGGTGTGATTAGCCAATTCGTAGCCTTTTTTTTCGATTTTACGCCATTTAACAATGGTTTGGGCAGTTAGATCGCCAATAAGAAAAAAAGTTGCAGGCAAGTGAGCCGAATCCAATTGCGGTATAGCTATGTTTAATTGCGAATTGAGCCCATCGTCATAAGTCAATACAATTACTGCTTTTTTATGACCCGGCCAAGTCATTTTTTGCTGGGCCTGCACAGCGAAACTCAATAATAAAAAAGGAAGCAGCAATTTCAACATCCGGTTGGGAAATTTGGCGTTAAAACACAAGAATAGTAAAAAATGAAATTAAATCATCAAGCAATTTTGCTAATTATTAAATTATAGGGCATAACCCGTTGAATATTTTACTATTTATTTCCCAACAATTTCATCAATCTGCCATTGCCTTGCCAAAGCCCACGGTATCGCGATATAGCTGTGGCGACACGCTGGCATTGGTTTTAAAAAAGCGACTAAAATAATATTCGTCGGCATAACCTAATTCAAAAGCTATTTCTTTTACGGGTTTATTGGTTAAGTATAATTCGAGTTTGGCTTCGATCACTATCCGCTCGGCAATCATATCGGTAAGTGTTTTTTGGAAATAGGTTTTGGTTAAACGCCCCAATGCTTTTGCTGAAATGTTCAACATATCAGCATATTCACTTGCGGAATGTTTTTGTTTAAAATGTTCTTCAATGGCATCTTTTAAATTTTGTAGGATAAAAGGCTCCTTTACCTCATTACTCTTTTCTTCGGGATGCTGTTCGGCTTTTAAACGTGCAGCTGTTATCAAAAAGATCTTTAAATAAGAAACCAGCAATTCGTATTGCGCCAGTGCTGCATTTTGTATTTCAGCTTTTATCTGCTCCATCAGCATATTAAAGGTAACTGCCGAACTTTCATCCACAGCAATAATAGGCGGCTCATAAATATTGTTAAACAAAATGCCGTTACAAGCTACCTCTTTGTGGTGTTTATAGATGCAAAAGAAATCAGGATGAAAGTTTAAAACAATCCCCTCTATTTTGCCCTCGCCCGTTATCATAAATGGCTGATAAAGCGAAAACGTGAACATGGTATTTGCTTTAAATGCATATTCAGAAAATTGGGTTTTCAATTTTCCACAACCGGCTGTTATCCAAACCACCGTATAGTAATTGTGCCGTTGAATTTGGTTAAAGGAGCTGTCATCCTCAAACGAAAATAACTGAAAAGCCAGGTTCTCGTTTTGTGGATTTATTAAAGTAAATACGGTTTGGTTATTAATCATGCGGTAATCAGATTTTCGCTTTATTAAAATAGCTTACGGTCGCTTTCATCAATAGGCATATCATTTATGCTGGCAAATCTTTTTTGCATGTAGCCGTTTTCATCAAATTCCCACAATTCGTTACCATAACTGCGAAACCATTGCCCGGCAGCATCATGCCATTCATATTCAAACCGCACCGCCATCCTGTTTTCGCGGAAGCCCCATAGCTCTTTTTTCAGTTTATAATCAAGTTCTTTTTCCCATTTGCGGGTCAAAAACTGTTTAACCTCTTCGCGGCCATTTATAAATTCGGTGCGGTTACGCCATTCGGTATCAATAGTATAGGCTAAACAAACTTTTTCGGGGTCTTTTGTGTTCCAGGCATCTTCAGCGGCCTGCACTTTTTGCAGGGCGGTTTCTATGTTGAATGGAGGTAGCGGATATCTTTTATTTTCCATAATGAAATGGGTTATATTGTTGTTAAAGTTACTCATTACAGTAAAAGCCAAAGCTTATTCTTCAACTTTTACTGTATGATGATATCAGGATATAAAGCCGGAAACAATTAAACTGTTGCCACTGCATGAACCTCAGGGAAATCGATAACGGTTTTTGCGGTGTTATTAAAATAGTTAGTTAAAATATTAAGGGCAACGTGACCAACAACTTCGCCAACTTCGCCTTCAGATAATCCTCCTGCTTTAGCGGTAGCAACGTCCTCATCACTTACCAATCCTTTTTTGTTTACCAGGATATTGGCAAATTTAAGAGCTGCATTAGCTTTAGTATCCGCAGCGTTGGCATTGCGGGCGTTGTTTAAAGTGTTGGCATCAATGTGTACCAATTTTTCGCCAATGAATGAATGCGCTGATAAACAGTAATCGCAGGCGTTGGTTTCAGAAACGGCAAGGGCTAATAGTTCGCCGGTTTTGGCGCCCAGGGTGCCGTGAGCCAATGCACCGCTAAAATTAAGATAACCTTCCAGCAAGGCTGCTGAATTGCCCATAGTACGCATCATGTTGGGCACCATGCCTAATTTACCTTGTATGGCGTTAAACAACTCTTTTGTTTTGCCTGTAGCTTCTTCCGGATTTAATGCTTTTAAACGTGTCATTTTAGTAAGTTTTAATTTGTCTGTATTGACACCACAAATGTGCACCATTGCCAAACCCTGTAAAATGGAGTAACTACGCCTCTTGATGGACAATTTTCCCTTAAGCAAATACTTCTATTTGTTTGCCCACTATTTTAACTGATCCGGTAACTTATAAATATATAACTTTGATCAGTAACCAATTATAACCACATGGCACAAAAAGTAATTACTGTAAACATTAATGTTTATGAGCAATCCGTAACCAACCGTCACTCGGCATACGAAATCTCTTACGTAAACAAATATCTTGATGAAGGTTGGGTGATAAAAGATATCATCCACAGCCCTACCGCTGCAGCTAACTGGACCAATATTACTTTTGTATTGGAAAAATAGACCGGTTGATGCGTCCATTATTTACGGTAGTTCCCGAATTGTAACAATCATATAATCAAACCAATCCAGCAAGTTTTAGTTATACTAAAGTTTGTATCTTCAGTTCAATAAACGCTTCTTATAAACCTTTTATTTAAACCACACTTATGAAACCACGCTTATTACTATTGGTAATGATGCTTTTGTCGGGCGCTGTTTTTGCACAAGATATTCCGGCCCGTTGGGATGAACTAGTAGCCAGTGATTTCCCAAAAGCTTTAGAAAAATCGTCAAAAACGTGCATCCTGCCTATTGGCATATTGGAAAAACATGGACCTCATTCGCCTATTGGCACAGATTTGATCCATGTGCGCGAGTGGGCAGCAAGAGCCGTAAAATCAGAATACGCCGTTGTTTTTCCTGATTATTTCTACGGACAAATTAACGAGGCCCGCCAGCAACCCGGCACGTTCGCCCTACCAAGCAAAGTAATTTATGAGCTATTGGAAGCTACCTGCGATGAAATTGCCCGTAATGGATTTGATAAGATCATCATCTTAAACGGCCATGGCGGCAACCCTGAATTTTTGGAATTTTTCATGCAATCGTTGTTAAATAAACGGCGTAATTATGCGGTTTACCTGTACCGACCAGAAAATGATCAGGATTATGTTGCGGAATATAAAAAGCTGCATAAATCGCCAATATCCGGTGATATGCATGCGGGTGAATCTGAAACGGCAACACTGCTCTATTATCGTCCCGATTTAATGCGGATGGATCGTGCTGCTAACGAAAGTGGCACTGATCAGAAGCGGTTAAGCCTGCCTAACCTGTATACGCCTATATGGTGGTACTCCTCGTTCCCCAATCATTATGCTGGTGAAGGTGCTCAAGCGACATCGGAATTTGGTAAATTCATTACTGATCATGAAATTGCATCGTTTATCAAAGCATTAAAAGCAGTAAAAGCGGATACCACAACCATAAAACTTCAAAATGAGTTTTATGACCGGGTTGATAAATTAAACAAATAGGCTAATATTTAGCATTGTACCTGTTGTAGTGTGTAAACTGGCAAGAAAAAAAAACTCCGGGTTATACTAGCACCGTTGCTGGTAAAACCCGGAGTTCTGTTATTTATTGGGGGTTTAAGATTTTGGACGGATAAACGCAAAGTGTTTTGTATCATCATGACTAGCGTCATTGATGTCTTTCTTTAAGTTGTTTTTGTCAGCGATCAAATTATTTTCGGCAAGTTTTAAAGCAGTGCTATCGCCGGTGCTCAATGCTTTTTGTTTAGCCAGCTTATCGGTTTTTACTGTTTTAATATCGGCCATCAGCATTTTTTTATCGGCTCTTTTTATTTCCTTACGGGCCAGCATCAACGGATGGCCTATACCTTCACTTTTTAATTGCGCTGCCATCACTTTTATGTACTTTTTATCGGCGTTGGCTGCTGCAAACCCCGCTTCTGAAGTTTTAGATTCTCCTTTTATCCTTGCCCGTTTAGCAATTGCTTTTTCACGGTTATAATTGCGTACGCAATTATCCAGTTCTTTCATCTTAGTATTTTCTCCGGGAGTAAGTTTCGCATTACCATCTTGTTTAGCCGTTGATTCTGTTTGAACAGAAGTTGTAGCCGGGGTTGTTGTTTGAGCAAATGTTGCAGCGGCAAAAAAAATAGCAACCGTCAATAATCCTACTTTTTTCATTAGGTGATTTTTATAATTGTTTCAATTTTGTTACATATGACGGGGTTAATAATAAATGGTTTAACCACCCTCCTGAAAAAATAATATTCATTATAAAACCGCCTTTAAATCGGCATAAGACATTGGCTCATAATCTTTAGCGGCTGTAAAAAAACCTGAGGGAACCGATGTCTCTGTCAAATCTTTAAGTTCGGCATTTAGCTTAATACCATGATTAAAGGTCACAAATTTAACCGGCACCCCGCCAAAGCCACTCACCGGTTTAGTCACTGAATTTGGTGTGATATCAATATCATTAGTGAGCCAAATTTCATAGGTTGCTCCGCTTTTTTTATCGGTAACCACTGTTTTGAAACATTTATATCCGTTAATTACCTGCGTTTCTGTTCCTTTTACTGCTGTTAAGGGCGGATTTGTTGCTTTTTCTTCTTCTACCTCGGCAGCGGTGAGCACTACCACAATCTTTTTTTCGATAGACGGAAAGTCAATTATCATACTGTGGTAATTATCTTTAAAAACAGAAACACCTTTTATAATGGCGCCGCCCTGGTTAACTATTGCCGCGGTCGAGTCGCCCCTAAAAAAACAGATGATCTCTGTTGGAAGGGAAGCCGCAAGATCCTTTTGGTCGGGCGGCAGATCGTAAGTTGCCGAGTAGGTTGCAACACCTTCTTTAATCAGGCGTTGTGCGTGTAGGGTATTAAAAAATAAGATTAATATAAAAAATAATATGAGGGGCTTAGTCATTGTTTTCATCATGGGAATTCAAAAACTAAAATAGTACAATTTACATTAAGGGGGCTTTAAACTTTCATCAACAAATTAAATTACGTCAAATTTATTATTACAAAGGATATTGTTTGCGAACTTATACTTAATATCAAACAGGATCGACTTCTTCCTGTGCCAATAAGGATTGGGCAACGAATAGAGCGTATAAAAAACCCCGCCTAATAATTTTTCATGCGCATTAAGCGGGGTCCAAAAATCAACGTTTATTTAGTCTCAAAATACAAGTGATACAAATTTTGCCCGTAAAGCATTGCAAAATGTGATGTGTCACTATTTGCAGGGGTATTTACGATGTTTAATTGCGGTATCGAGTTATAAGCATACTCATACGTAGTACTTCCGGGAATATAAGCGCCCTGTAAAAGACGGTTATTAATTCCAACCTCCATAAAGTAAATTCTGTAAGCATGTCCGTCATGCAACATACTCCACCTTTTTATATCGGTGTTGGCAGGGAATTTAATAACGTTAAGCACCGGGATTGAGTTATATCCAAACTGATAATCTGTTGTACCCAGTACATAAGCTGCCTGATATAGCTCCAGCTTTGCTGCACTACCGCCTTTCTTCTGAACATACAACCGATAAGCAGCACCATCCCAAAGCATTGCAAATGATGACATATCCGCATCTGCCGGAATGTGTGTTAAAGTAATAATCGGAATAGAATTATAACCATAATGGTATGAACTGCCATTCCAGGCAAATTGGTAAATGGTATTATTGGATCCTTTTTTAAAAAAATACATCCTGTAAAACTGAGCGTCGTGTAACATAGCCATCCGATGAAAATCGGTGTCGGCCGGCGCTCCGGTAATAGGAATATTGGGGATAGTGCCCTGGGCGCCCCATACATAATCAATCGTTCCTGAAACGAATGCAAATTGGTTAACTGATGACATGATTTAGGTTTTATTAAAAATTTCACCTACTCTTTTTAAAGGTTTTTCGGTATCCACCTCCGTTTTAATCATTGTACGGGCAATCTTTTTTTTAAGTGGTTACTGGTCTCCACCTTTTATTTGAATACTTTTTTTGGTTCCATGAAACCTTAAAAAACGGCAACACAGGTCCAATCACATTTGCTTAATGAGTTATCTGAATACAATATGATCTCAATTGATATTTAACCTAACGTTATATAAAAACTATTTGATGGTATCTGTAATAATTGGTTTTGGGGCTATTTTTATTTTTAATTATTGATTAAATCTAATTAAATAATATCCTTGCTATCAAACCGTATTTTAACCCTTTTTTACAGGGACAAATCGGCAATTTTTAAAGCTTTTAATAATATTTTTAATTAAAAAAATATTTATTCCTTTTATAGTTTATCCAGCTTTTTCTATAGATACTGATTTTCATAAACGATCTGTAAAAGTTCATTTAGCAGATGCCATAAAACCTAATTTTTCAATTAATTTGCTTTATGAAAATCCACAAAGTATTAATCGGTTCTTTTCTGTTTTGCTGTTCATGCTTTGCCATTAACAATATTGTTAACGCGCAAGCCATCAACCAAAATACAGACACGCTAATGTACGTTCCCATTGGTGGCAACTCCTGGCGAGTCGACGCAGATACAACTGGCGGTAATATCACGAATGATGGAATTGTAAACTGGACAAACCCAACTGCGGAGTTTACTACCTACATACGTCTGGCAAAAAAGGGAACGTTGAAAATATGGCTCTATGGTAAGGTTGCCAATGGTAAAAGCATATTAAATATTTCTGTACTTAATTTAACCAAAAAGATTACTGTTACTGATGCTGCTTTTGCCGATCATTATGCTGGAGAATGGGCGGTTACTGATACGGGATATATCGCCATAAAAATAAAAGGAGTTAGCAAAACAGGTAATTATTATGCTGATATAAATAGCTTAAAAATATCTGGAACTGCAGTTGATGCCCAAACAGTGTTTGTGAAAAACAATGACGGCGATTTCTTTTACTGGGGACGCCGCGGCCCATCGGTTCATTTAAGCTATATGGTGCCTGAAAAAATGAACGTGGAATGGTTTTATAACGAAGTGACCGTACCACCGGGTAACGACGTGCTACACTCCTATTTTATGGCCGATGGCTTTGGAGAAGGCTATTTCGGCATGCAGGTCAATTCGCCCACCGAAAGGCATATTTTATTTTCGGTATGGAGCCCCTTTAAAACGGATAATCCGGGTGCCATTCCCGATAGTCAAAAGATCGTGATGTTAAAAAAGGGAGGCAACGTGCATACAGGAGAGTTTGGGAGCGAAGGATCTGGCGGGCAGAGTTATTTATTGTACAACTGGAAAACCGGCAATACCTATAAATTTTTAATGAGGGCCAAACCTGACGGTGACAATCACACCGTTTATACTGCCTGGTTTTTTGCACCGGAATTAAATAAATGGCAATTGATAGCGAGCTTTAGTCGCCCGCAAACCAATACTTGGTTAAAGCATCTGCATTCCTTTTTAGAAAACTTTGAACCCGAACAGGGAACAATAACCCGGCGGGTATTATTCACCAATCAAAGGGTGGCAGATGAAACAGGAAAATGGATGGAGTTAAACAAAGCCCGCTTTACCATTGATAATACCGGGGCAAAAGGCTACAGGATGGATTATAGCGGTGGCATCGACGGCACAGCCTTCTATCTTAAAAATTGTGGTTTCTTTAATAATTACACCGTCCGTAATACCTTATTTGAGAGGCATTTATCTAACAAAACACCGGAGATAGATCTCGATAAGTTACCGTAGTTTCAATGCGGAGTGTGGATTGCGGAAGTTTTTCGGATTGCGGAAGTCGGAATGTCGATTGCGGAAGTTTCATTTTCATTCCGCATTCAACATTCCGACCTCCGACTTTAAATCATTCCGCAATCGGCATTCCGACTTCCACATTTTATCATTTCTCCCTGATAATAATCATCCATCCTTTGCCCGCTTTCACCGGAATATCCTGCCCGTCTTTAAAACTCGCGGCAGGTTGAAAATTCTTCACTTCGGGAGCTGCAATTGTTGCCTTTGCCGGATCAATGTCTAATGCTTTCCAGTCTATCAGCAGCTTTATGTTTACATCATCCTTCGCCCAGCTGGCTATTGATACCAATACTGCTTTATCTTTTTTATAAATAGTAGCCAATACATCAGCATTATTAGTTTTTACCGGATTATTTTCCACCCAATAGCCAATCATTTTGGTGCCCTTCATACCAAAATCATCCCATAGCTTCCATATCGGGCGCGGGTCGGCGTTATCGCTCCATGGCATGCGGTTAGTCATGCCGTAAATCATACCCCGGTAAGGATTACCCCCGCCTTGCAGCATTTCGCCCGTCAATCCAAATGGAATACCCGAAACTTCGGTGATGAAAAAATCAGGTGAGTTTTTCTCATAGTCAAAATACTCGCCAAACCATAGCCGGTTTAAATATGGAAAATGCTCCATATACAAATTAGCGCTATTGTTGAATCCATCATTTTTGTTGTACTGATTGGCCGAATGCAAATCAATAATACCCGGATGCCCATCCTGCGTTAGCACGCGTTTAATACGTTTCATGGTAGTGCGGTCAAATGCCACATCATCCAGGTAGATACCATCAATGCCCACATTTTGTACCAGCCAGTTCATGCCTTCTACGTAATAATTATGCCATCTGCTCATCCCGCTGTTCACTATGGCGGCATCTTTAACTTCGGGGACGTACCAGGCAGCTATGTAATCGTCGCCAATATGCTCCTGCAACCACGAATAGCCGCCGCCTTTACCAGCCGAATAAATCTCATGCCCAAGACTGCGCATAGCAAAAGTTTCATAAGCACTGTTCGACAGTTCACGCACCGTATTGTATATTTTTACCTTTAATCCTTTTTTATGCGCTTCATCAATATAGGCCTTCATGGCATCGTGTGCTATAAAAGGGTAATTGATGTAAGGGTTAATAGGTGTTCCGTGATGAATATTTATTACCGTAGCTCCCGTTGCTTTTATCGTGTCGATATTATCGTACTTATGATAAAAACGGGTTGCCCATTGAAAATCGGTATTAATGGGATGAAACGGCGTAATTAACATGGTGAAGTTATAATATAACACGTCGCCTTTTTTCAAATTACGATTGCCACTATAATTATTCACCAGCACAGTATTTCCATTTTCTGATATATTGATACCGCCCTTGCCATCATTGCCCCATGAGGTTGGCAGTAGCAATGGTTTTTGCAGATAAAAATTGGTATTTAAAGGGCGTACATAATTTTCATCGCGCAGCGAATACTGCAAACCTGCATTTACATCGCCCAACCAGGCACCGTCCTGACTTTTATGCGCAACGTCCCATTTCCATTCGTAATGATCGGGGCGCTTTTCGCCTTTCAGGTTAAGGCCCATGATATATTTGGCGGCATCCTTATTAAAAGGAATCTCCATGCGGATATCATTCAAATTCACATCCTGCAAGGCGGTTACCTTCACCATATATGATGAAAAGCCATCAAACTCCAGTGATCCTGAAACTTCCATCTGTAAATCGGCAGAAGTATTCTCTGCGGTCCATTTTATCGTGCCGGGTTGTGTTTCGGTAAATTTTACGCCTTTTGATTGCCATTGCTCTATGCCGCTTCCATTTTCGGCCTTTAGCTCAATGGGGCTATTGATCACTTGTTTTGCGTTTGTTGAATAGGAAGTCATCTCCGGCGTAAAATAGGTTTCAATATTTTTTGGGAAACCTGTTTTATCCAGAATAACCTTACGACCTAACAAAGCAATGCTGTTATCTTTAACCACTAATGGAATATAGGGCTTAATCACCTCATTTTTTTGAGCTATGGTGGAGTTTAACCAGGTTAGGCGGGTTTGTTTCCAGGGTTCGTTAACACCACCTTTAACAGCAATGGCGTTATCAACCGTTAACCTGATACCAATCTTTGTATTCTCGGCATTTTTTGCTGAGACGATAACATAACCCGAATAGGTACCCGCTAAAGTAGTTGAAGGTATATTCACCAGGCACCACATGGCCTGCACATCACCTTTTACAACATCAACTGAATGGTTAAAAGCGCCACCTCTGAAATCAACACCATTGGTATTAAGGCACGACATTACCTTTGCAGATATCTGCCTGCCCGTTTTACTTTTTAATGTAGAGAAAGTGAGTTTAACACCCGATAAGTCCTTCGTTACCGGGTAAATACCTAATTGATAAGCATAATTTTCGCCACGCTTTGCCTCGCCGGCAAAAACATTCTTAACGCCTTTTAGTATCCAGCGTTGCGGTAACTCATGCTTCATGCGGATGGAGTGCAGCCTGTCTTCGGCAAAAACAAAATAACTTCTCCCGGCATGCTGGTGTATCAGGCTATCCGTTTCTGCTTTGGTAGCAATTACCTCCATCGGGTAAAAACTATTGATTGCGTTTACAGCTTCGATACTTTCAACCATAGCATTTTCAATTACGGCTGTGTTAATTGACTGCACCCAATCATCATTTGCTGTTTGTTCGGGTTTTAAGTATTTGGCATTGGGGTAATTTGATTTCCTGTCGACTTTATAAGGAAGATAGTAAACAAAATATTTTTGGTCACCGGCAACGGGTTCAAAATACAGCGTACAATTTTCGCGGCTGATAGCTCTTACAGATACATTACTGATCCTTTTATTGGTTGTTGAGTCTACTACAAAAAGATTCTTATTTTCGGGATGCAGATCATTCCGCCTCCATTCAATAAAGGCTTTGGCTACTTTACTGTCTGTACTGTTCAGGTTGAGGACTACACGATGATTGCCCAGCGAATCGGGGTCCCAATTATTGTTTTTTGATATGTATTTAATTTCTTGCGCAACAGTAACATTGCAACATGCGGTAAGTAATAACCAAAATAGGATTTGTTTCATTTTTATTTTTTAAAACGAAGCTCAAAGAGCCAATTCATAGCGATGAGTTTTAAAACTCGTCGCTATAGAAAAGCAATTATCGCAAAAGTTTATCACTTTAAAACCACCCTGGTAGCGCCATAGCCAAACTTTTCTTTGCGGGCATCCATAAAGGTTTCTATCTTTTGGTGCTTGCCCAAAATCTTGTGAATTTCATGCCGCAAGGTTCCGTTGCCGGAACCATGTATAAATATAACTTCGGGCAGCTGATGAACTATAGCAGCGTCCAGAGCTTTATGGAAATGCACCAATTGAATTTTGAGTATTTCGGAGCTGTTTAGAAACTGGTAATCATCGCGCAGTTTTTCAATGTGCAGATCAACCTCGCCGTTAGGCTTTTCAATTGTTATTTTTTCTTCGGGAGTTTTAAAAAAGCTTTCTTTTAGTTTTTGAGCATCAATTACCATCTCGGGTTCATCCAGTTGAATTAACCAACCGGGTTGATTTAATAGCGGCAGCTGTTTTTTAGTTCCTGAAAAATCTTTTGCCTTAAACTTCTCGTTCACAACCAACGGAGCAGGCGGCTCGGCGTTTTGTGCAGTAAAATATATCACCTGAAAAATAAATTTTGGCCAAAGCTGCAGATCCGCCAACTGGGCAGAATATATTTTTTCTGTCGACTGTGGCTTAACTATGCCACCAAACTCCCCTTTAAAATTACTTTGCTTATCGGTAGTTAATGAAACCAGCAACTGAAAAGAAGTTTCATTAATGATATAAAAATGCACCACCGAGTTGGCTTTCGCATCACTGCTTACGCCCACGTAAACGCCCTTGGTTTTAAATTCCCCGGTAACTATTTTTTCTTCTTCAATTTTTGATTTTGAAGTGCCGGGCGCTTCATACCCATGCACTGTAGTTACTTTGCTTGCCAAAACAGGGATTTCAAAATCATCCTCTCCGGTAACCCCTATCATATTATCGTCAATAATACGGGTTACAAAACCTTCCATTTTCTCGTCAACAAAACGCACAAAATCGCCTAATTTATATTTCATGATTATTGGATTACACTGATTAAATATGATTACACTGATTAAGTTATGATTTCACCGAACCTAAAACGATTACATTGATTCACACCAAATTCATCAAAATCGGTGTAATCGAAACAAATCGATGTAATCCTGCAAACAAAAAAGCCACCAGCCCAAAAGGCTGGTGGCTCAAATTAGTTATTTAATACCCCTATTAAAATAACTGTTGCAAAGTAAAAAAATATTTACCGCTCTGCAAATAGTAAATTAACTTTTTTTGCAAAATTGTTGCAATTAGAATATTAGTCTGCTTTTTTTTAATCGCAAGGTTATTTACATAAATTGCGTTTAAATTTTTCACACAAACTGACCTCTGATGTATAAATCGATTATTCTGACTGCTTTTTCCAGTCTTTTACTGTGGCAGGCACAAGCCCAGGACCTTTATATGCCGCGCGACATAACGCGGGCCTATACCAAAGAAACGCGATCACCTGATGGACGCCCCGGTAAAAACTATTGGGAAAACCACGGGCATTACACCATTTCAATTACCGCCCTGCCGCCCGATCGTACAGTTAAAGGCGTTGAGCAAATTACTTATTACAACAACAGCCCTGATACATTGAAAAGGCTGAACATGAAATTGATATTAAATATTCACCGTGCCGGCGCTGCCAGGTTTAGCCCTGCGGATGATAATTATTTAACTCCCGGTGTACAAATTGACGAATTCACTATCGACGGAACCAAAAAGGACTGGGACAATAAACGGGCCGCAGCCACCAATCAATTTATAAGCCTGCCCAAACCATTACTGCCGCACGACTCGGTAAAAATGGACATTACCTGGCACTTTGAAGTATCAAAACAAAGCGGCCGCGAAGGTATGATTGATTCCACCACTTTTTACCTGGCTTATTTTTACCCGCGGGTTTCTGTTTATGACGACTATAACGGATGGGATACCCTACCATTTTTAGATGCGCAAGAGTTCTATAACGATTTTAACGACTACACTTTAAATGTTACTGTACCCAAAGACTATATTGTTTGGGCAACCGGAACCCTGCAAAATCCAAAACAGGTTTTACAGCCTGAGTATGCCAAACGACTGGAAAAATCATTCACCAGCGATTCAACTATACACGTAGCTACGGCCGAAGATTTGGCAAAGAAAAATATCACCGCCCAAAACGATCAGAATACCTGGACATGGAAAGCCACCAATGTTAGCGACATGGCAGTAGGTATAAGTAATCATTACGACTGGGATGCCGCCAGCGCCATTGTTGATGATGCAACTAACCGCAGAGCCAGCATGCAATCGGCATTTTTGGATAACGCTGCCGATTTTCACCACGCAGTACAGGCCGGCCGTCATTCATTAAGCTGGTTGTCGCACAACTGGCCGGGTGTACCTTACCCGTTCCCAAAAATGACTTCGTTCCAGGGTTTTGCTGATATGGAATACCCAATGATGGTTAATGATAGTCATACCGATGATATTGCGTTTTCGCAATTTGTGCAGGATCATGAAATTGCTCATACCTATTTCCCTTTTTATATGGGAATAAATGAAAGCCGTTATGCCTTTATGGACGAAGGCTGGGCAACTACTTTTGAATTATTAATAGGAACATCGGAAGTTGGTAAAGAGAAGGCCGAAAAACTTTATAAAGCATTCCGTATTAATGGCTGGATACATGATCGCGCCACTGCCGAAGACTTGCCTATTATAACCCCATCAAGCGAACAAAGAGGAGGCTATGGCAATAATTCATACGGCAAACCATCACTTAGTTATTTTGCTTTGAAAGATATGCTGGGTGACGATCTGTTTAAAAAAGCCCTGCATTTTTATATGGAGCAATGGAATGGTAAGCACCCTATTCCATGGGATTATTTTAATGCCATGAGCACTGGATCGGGCAAAAACTTAAATTGGTTCTTTAACAACTGGTTCTTTACCAATTATTATATTGATCTGGACTTGAAAGATGTAACAAAGGCTGATGGCGGCTACGCATTTTCTATTAAAAACATAGGTGGCTTTGCAGCTCCTTTTGATATCATCGTTACCTATAGCGACGGCACAACCGATACCTTCCATCAAACGCCAATTGTTTGGGAACAAAATCAAAAGCAAATCAGCGTTGCTGTAAAAACTGATAAAATTATCCAATCCGCAGTAATTGACGGCGGCATATTTATGGATGCTGATACCAGCAATAATAAGTGGACAGCTAAATAAGCAGAAAGCAGAAAACAGAAAGCAGAAAGCAGAAAGCAGAAAGCAGAAAGCAGAAAGCAGAAAGCAGAAAGCAGAAAGCAGAAAGCAGAAAGCAGAAAGCAGAAAGCAGAAAGCAGAAAGCAGAAAGCAGAAAGCAGAAAGCAGAAAGC